>Ga0268283_1000442_pt1 | contig 28069 bp, 25 predicted proteins | sample saktaG_13_FD_190140 | JGI IMG/M metagenome (GOLD analysis project Ga0268283, IMG submission 190140) | Saline water microbial communities from Sakinaw Lake, British Columbia, Canada - sak_2013_06_06_36m | ecosystem: Environmental > Aquatic > Non-marine Saline and Alkaline > Saline ... | reverse complement strand
ATATAACTGTTATCTGCATTTAGTTAAGGTCGCTACTTATTTCAAAGCGGCGACCTTACCTAGTTAAACCTCTGTCTGCTCTGCCATCTCCAATGCATCATCCACCTCAATACCAAGATACCTGACAGTACTCTCTAACTTGGTGTGGCCAAGCAATAGTTGAACTGCTCTTAAGTTCTTAGTACGTCGATAAATGAGTGATGCTTTGGTTCTACGCATGGTGTGAGTGGAGTTCCATAGTTCACGGAATCAAGTCCAATCTCTTCTACCCAGTCATTGACTATGCGGGCATATTGCCGAGTAGATAAATGTGGAGATTCGTGAATTCTGCTGGGAAATAAAAAACTATCAGATCTTAACGTTGCTAACTGAAGCCACTCAGAAATGGATTTTCGAGTTTGCTCCGTTATCTCAAATTGAACAGGGCGTTCAGTTTTTTGTTGCATGACAATCGCTCTTGAAGCAATTCTGTCACCATGCGAGATATCTCTTACTTTTAGCTTGACCAAGTCACAAGCGCGCAACTTACTATCAATGGCAAGATTGAATAGTGCAAGGTCACGTATGCGCTTCGATAATTCTAAACGTACTCTAATCGCCCAAATTTCCTTTAGCTTGAGCGGGGCTTTCTGGCCTATCAACTTACCTTTATTCCATGGTTCATGATGCTTAAAAACAATACTGCCTTCCATGATGATCTCCTAGAAAAATAGGGATCATTAGTTTGCGCTATTTATTAATGTCACGTTGATTAAAAGCCAAAGAACTTAGATATCCTTAAAGCCGACACATAAAATTGGAGCTATCGACCCAAACCGGACGGTCACAAGTTAATCAAGGTTTTTGAATATACTGATTCTTAGAAGTATGCGTGACGTAAAAAAAGCTACATGGGGTGGAGAACCCATGTAGCTTAGCACTTGAAAAGAGGGGTCAAAACAAATGCAGTGATTACACTTTAACCGAGGTTTATATCTACAGTATTTCAATGTTCATTACTTTTGTAACGTAATGTAGACTTCTGTAAATCAGACGTTAAGTTACATCACTTCCGACCCGAAGAAGACTGTCGCCAAGGTGGCGAATAAGTTAATTCGGATTAATGCTATTCATTACAGCTCACCTAACTAAGCCATGACCATTTTTTACCGACCATTTATAGAATAATTGTTTTGCAATTTGAACAATAACGAGATAACTAATAACCATTCCCCCAAGAGTAAAATAAAATTTAGCCGGTGGCGGCACAAAACCAAAATGCAAGCCTATTGATGTAAAAGGTAGCAATATCGCTATAGCTACTGTGGCTAAGGATGTAATAGTTAATAATGGATGCGCACGACTTTTTAATGGGTTGCCTTGTGTCCGAATAATAAAAATCACTAACACTTGCGTGCACAGTGACTCTACAAACCAACCTGTCTGGAATAACTTTTCGTCAGCGTTTAAAACTACCAACATGATGTAAAAGGTTAGGAAGTCGAACAGCGAGCTAATAGGACCAATCACCAACATAAAGTTACGAATAAAGTTAAGATCAATTACGCGCGGCTTAGCAATTTCTGTAGCATCTACTTCATCAAGCGGAATTGGCAACTCTGATATGTCATAGAGTATGTTGTTCAGCAATATCTGCGTAGGCATCATCGGTAAAAATGGCAGAAATAATGCAGCACCTGCCATACTAAACATATTGCCGAAGTTTGAACTAGTGCCCATCATGATGTATTTCATGATATTGCCAAAGGTACGCCGCCCCTCTAAAACCCCTAAGTATATGACTTTTAAATCGTGCTCAAGAAGGATCATATCCGCGGCTTCTTTTGCGACGTCAACAGCAGAGTCAACTGACAATCCTACGTCTGAAGTATGAAGTGATGGGGCATCATTGATACCGTCACCCAAATAACCAACCACATGACCGCGTGCTTTCAGTGCACGAATAACGCGCTCTTTTTGTGCTGGATTAACCCTACAAAAGAGATTAACTTCTTCAACGCGTGCTTGCAGCGCATATTCATCCATTTGGGCAATTTCTTTTCCCATCAGAAGACCTGTCACAGGGATATTTAACTGTGTGCAAACATGCTGCGTCACCAACTCGCTGTCCCCAGTTACTATTTTAATACTAATACCAACCTGTTGAAGGGAAGCCAGTGCAGAGCCTGCGCTGGCTTTAGGTGGGTCTAAAAAACCAGCAAAGCCAGCTAGAACCAACTCAATTTCATCACTTACTACTGCATGAGGATGATCCCTTGAGACTTGACGCCAAGCAATTCCAAGCACTCGGAATCCATCCTGCTCTAAAGCACTATACTGTTGATCAATTGTCGAGTTTGCGACTTTATCAATAGGCAGTTGCTTCGATGCATTTCCTGTTTCATAGTGCGTGCATAATCCAGTAATTTCCTCTGGAGCGCCTTTTACAACCAACCAACGTGTTTGACCATTGTCAATGAGTACAGAGACTCGACGACGTTCAAAATCAAATGGAACCTCATCCACTTTCGTCCATTGCCCCACGTCAATATGCTTATGCTCAAGAATGGCCTCATCGAGTGGACTTTTTAATCCAGTTTCAAAAAAACTATTTAAGTAAGCGAGTTCAAGCACACGATCACTAGGAGTGCCTTCAATGTCTACATGACGCTCTAATCGAATTTTTGCTTCAGTGAGTGTGCCTGTCTTGTCCGTACATAGAATATCCATCGATCCTAAGTCTTGGATGGCAGACAGGCGTTTTACGATCATTTTGTTCTTTGCCATGCGGAGGGCACCCCGTGACAATGTCACAGAAACTACCATCGGCAGTAATTCTGGAGTTAACCCTACTGCGAGTGCTACAGCAAATAAAAATGATTCTAGCCACGGCTTATGGAACATTGTGTTTACAAGAAGTACGAACATCACCATTAATACGGTAAGCCGCATAATTAGCATACCGAAGCGACGTGTACCAATTTCAAAAGAAGTTGGTACAGATGGTTTGCCAATGCTGTCAGCAATTGATCCCAGCTCAGTTTCTGCTCCAGTCTTCATTGCGACAGCTCTTGCACTGCCACTGACTACCGATGTCCCCATAAAAACTGCATTCGTCGCGTCTTGAATATCCGTGGCTGTATCAGGTAATACCCCCGGTCTCTTTTCCACCGGATAAGTTTCCCCAGTTAGAAGCGCCTGTTTAACAAAAAAATCAAAAGCTTCAACGACTACACAGTCAGCCGGGATTAAGTCTCCAGCAGAAAGCGTAATAAGATCACCTGGTACTATTTCGCTAATAGCGACATCCACAGCCTTGCCATCACGAATCACGGTGGCTCGCACAGAAACCGATAGTCTTAATTTTTCTGCTGCAGCATTAGCTCGGTATTCTTGGACAAAATCTAAGGTGACACTCATAAGAACAATGCAAGAGATGATAATGAAGTTGGTTATCTCGCCCGTAAATGCTGAAACCATACTAGCAACTAATAAGATAATAACTAGAGGATTCTTAAATCGCGTTATGAATTGACCTAGTAGAGACTTATTTTTACGATCATGAAATAAGTTGAGGCCGAATTTAGCAAGTAGCACCCTAGCTTCTGAGCTAGTCAAGCCTTTGGCGGCAGATGGTGCATCAAGCCACCACGATTGTTCTTTTGTATCAATCGGCATATTAATAACACTTTCAGCTTGGCATTAAAGAAATGGCAGTGAGAAAATCAAGTATAGAACCATCTCGGCAATCCCAACAGCAAAAGATTATGTTGGCAAGTGAAAAGTTAGAAGCTAAGTTATATTTAGGCACAAGCACTCATATGCCCGCAAAATAAGGCCGGCTTACATATGGTTATTGGGATAAATGAATTGAAACAACCTCACAGCAGACGTTGGATTTTGAAGCTACCGACCCATTGCAGCCGTTCGCTTAATTTTATTGAATGACGACGACATCCACATTTCTGCCATATACCGAGCTGGCCAAGTTAAGCCATTGGAGTTTCTGTGAAATACATTGGCCTGATAATAAGTCGTAAGTAGTGTTTGCCAAGACTCTCTACTTCATTAAAAAATAGAGCACAGGCAAAGTGTACGCCACCGAATCCAATCATATCAAAGCCGTAACCAATATGTGAAAGATAGCGTAAGTTAGGGTTAATTCTTTCGCCTTGCATTAGCACCGCGTCTGCTAACTGAGGCAAGAATATGGAGACATGTTGCCAAGTTAACTTGATAGGTGCGCAACCCAACAATTCCCCAGCGGCTTTGTTGCATTCGAATATCGTGCCATCATCATAAAGTGTAAGTACCGCTGTAATCTCTTCGCTATGGCATGTACAGGCATTTGCGATAGTTTTCATGCTCGTTACATTTGATTTATCTGGGTATCTAATTGCATTATCAATCATCGATTCACCCCCAATTCTAGAGTTAGTCGATCTTCCATTTTTGAACCTGAACTAGGTCCGAGTGGAGGACAGGCAAGTCACTAATATCAATATTGCGCAAAGCGCAAATTATAATCAATTTCAATCAATTTGTAAACCAAAATATACTCGGGATAAAGTTATATAAATGGTAGACCTGCTAATTTTGGAGGGATATGGAAATATTATCGTCAAATCTAACCGACAGCTTTTGGCCCACAACTAACCCTAAAGCAGACGTTGAATTTAGTGGCTACCGACCCAAAGAAGACAGTCGCACTAAGCATTAAATATATCTTTAATATATCCATCACATTATCTTAATGATTAAGTCCTAGACTGCGTACATCTCTAATTGAGATTGTAATGTTGCTAGGAGATGGAAATGATATGGAAATTACTTATTTGGCTACTTGAGTGGAGATCTATATCTATATTGATGGTAGTTAGTGTTCTAGCAATGTTAACTCAATAACTTGCACTAGAAAAATCTATGAATAACACTTAATTATAACTAGGGGTTATTGACTTATTCGATATTTCAACTAGTATTGAAATATGGATAACATATCAGTCGTTAAAGCGCTTGCCGCTCTCGCTCAGGAATCTCGCCTTGCGATATATCGTACTTTAGTAGAGGTAGGACCAAGTGGAATGCCTGCTGGAAAAATCAGTGAATCTACGGGCATTTCTCCATCCTCATTGTCTTTTCATATGAAAGAACTTACTTATTCGAATTTAGTGACGTCACGTCATGAGAGCCGTTTTGTTATCTACTCCGCCAACTTCTCTACCATGAATGAAGTTTTGGGATTTCTTACAGAGAATTGTTGTGGTGGCAATCCATGCGTATCGACCTCAATACAGACATGCTTGATAAATGAAGAGCAAGTCTCTTGAGTTACCGTCAGTCGATAATTTTGAAGAATATACGTCAAACTATTTAGTTATTATTAAAATGGAGGTTCATCATGAGCGATAAAGTTTACAACGCACTATTTCTATGTACCGGAAATTCAGCTCGAAGCATTATGGCGGAAAAGCTCTTGGATCACTGGGGTAAGGGTAGATTCAAAACTTTTAGTGCTGGCAGCCAACCCGCTGGAAAAGTAAATCCCTTTGCAATTGAAACCCTCAAGAGTCATGGCCTATCTACAGAGGGGTTGAGAAGTAAGAGCTGGGATGAGTTTGCTGTAGAGGGTGCACCACACTTAGACTTTGTATTTACTGTTTGCGATAACGCAGCGGGTGAAGTTTGTCCGTACTGGCCTGGCCAACCGATGACAGCACATTGGGGTGTTGAAGACCCTGCTGCAGTAGAGGGCACGGATGAAGAAAAATTGCGCGCGTTTAAAACTGTTGCTAGACACATTGAAAATCGCATCAAACTTTTTACCAGTCTTCGTTTAGAGGCATTCGACCGGTTAAGCTTGAAGGATGAAATAGATAAAATCGGCAAAACCAAGGATTAATGATCTATTCTCGGACATCTCTGCGTGACCGACTCAGTTGAACTTCTAGAATCAGCACGCTGAGATTAACTGACTTTAAACATTGGTTGGCGTTAAAATATCCCCCACAAAATCTGTGGATAACTCTGTGAAGTGAATGCGTAACTCACAGATTTATATAGACCTTTTTAAAACAGTATAAATAGTAATCAACTAAATTAATCATTTAAAATCAATAAGTTAAAACTAACCATTGATATATATAGGTTTTTTTGACTTGTCTAATGTAATGCATTAAGTGCGGTGCATAAATCAACTTTTTTGGTAAATCTTTCATCATAGAAGCGATAACCAGCTTTAGACTTATCAGCTCAACGCTCTACTAAGGACTTGCTGGACAGGCCATCTAGAACCTAAGTTTTATCTTTAGCTTCTTTAGCTTTAGCTTTTTCTTCTTTTGCTTTAGCTTTTTTCTCTTCTTGTTCTCTTATAGCAAACATGTTTTCACGCCATTCTGATAACAACTCATCATCAAGTTCAAGCTGTATAGCCAAAGCTTCTAGCGTAGTCAGTTTATTGTCTTCTAGCTTACGTGCTGGCTTGCCACGCATTCTACTTAACAACCTCTCAGATTCTTCTTCGGTTATTTTTTGTGCTTTCTCTAGATACTCTTCTGAAGCTGGTTTAATTTTCATTGTAACTCCCATTTTTAAAGTTATTAATTAGTGACACCTCAGTCTAACCTTTTGTACGTTGGTGTGTGTGATATGTTTGTGAAAAAATTAATAATCTTATTTGAAAGTCAACGAAAATATCATATAAGTATCTTAATAACATCATAAAAGATATTTATTATTGATATTACCGCTTGAACTGAGAGCGAACTTTTAGGAGACTATCATGGTTAATAAGTTAGGTATTGATGCTGAAGAAGCACATGCCAATAATGAAGTGTATATAAAAGAAGAACACCGAAAAGAAATAATTGCTATGGCTGCTTACTTTAAAGCAGAGCAAAGGCATTTTGAACCAGGTCATGAAATGCAAGACTGGTTAGAGGCGGAAGCAGAGATAGACGGACTCGTGTAATCAATAGATTCATCACGAAATCTTCTTATTGGTTACATACATATACATGTAACCTTTATTGAAGTTCGGCAACCATGCTCATCTGCTTTTTTGAAGCAAGGAATTGTTTTTTTATCTTTAATGTAGTCGGAGCAAAAACCATTCCATCTTATTCAATGCGTGCATAGGTTATCCCAATCAGCGGCAGTTGCTTGATGCAGTAGTTTCTTGCTGAACTCAAGCGCAGCTGTCAAATGTTCTGCAGCTCGCGTAGAAAGCCCTTCACCCAGCTCGAAGCTCTCACCGGATACACCTAAAATAAATACTGTTGGCGGATTTTCATGATAGAACTGCGCGTATACCTTTAATAAGGCCTCTGGCGCCAATGCGTGACTATAAAGTACAGGAGTATCACTAGCTTGTGTGCGATAAAAAGAAAAAGGTGCGCTGCTATTGATGCTTGCATCGATAAAAAGGACTAATAGCCGACCTTTCATATCCATGGCGTGCTCAACTTGCAATTGAAACTCTTCCAATAGCTCGAATTGATCTGCAAGGTCACTCGCCATTAACCAGAACTCTAACTCACGCAATAACAAAGGACCGAGTGCATCGTCTCCGCGCGACTCGTTGCCTACAGCAAAAATCAAAAAAGGTGCAAGCATAAGCAGTCTATAGCGCTGACAATTTGGTACTTATAACGTTCTCGCTAGATCGAGACAGGCTGGACAATTGCTGGCCAGTAACATCCAACACTTCGACCTCTAGCGGCATTTTACCTAAAGCATGTGTCGCGCACGACAGGCAAGGATCAAAAGCACGCACGGCCACCTCGATATGATTGAGCAGCCCTTCAGTGATCTCGTGGCCGTGCAGGTATTGCTGTGCAACGCGGCGCACAGCTTCGTTCATCGCTTGGTTGTTGTGCGTAGTAGAAACAATCAGATTGCACATGGTGACAAGGTCATTCTCATCCACGCGATAGTGATGGATAAGGGTGCCGCGTGGCGCCTCAATCACGCCGACACCCTCAAACCCACGTTCACCTGACACCATCAAGTCACTACCCATAATGTCACTGTCATGCAATAGATCTTTAATCATTTCGACCGCGTGTAGCATCTCTATCATGCGTGCCCAGTGGTAGCCGAGAGGCGCATGCATAGGCATCACACCGCTATATTCGATAAAATCACGTCGTTCAATCTCGGCCAATGGCGTGGAGATGAAATCACAGTTTTGTATGCGCGATAGTGGGCCGACACGATACCAGCCTTTTTCCTTACCCATAGATTTCAGGTATGGAAACTTCATGTAGCTCCAGTTTTTGACCTCCTCTTCAATAATCTGCGTGTAATTTTGATAATCCACGCCATCAAATAGGATGTTTCCGCTCTCATCACGAGCGCGTAGTTGGCCGTGATACAAATCCAAGCCACCATCAAATCCGACCATAGACATGAAGTTAGCACGGAACGCACCAAAGCTATTATAAAGCTCAGGATTTTGGTGATGCATCTCCTTGACCAGATGCACAGCACCACGACTCCATGACACCATTTGGTAAATATCTTTAAGTAATTCATTACGCTCAGCAAGGCTGAGTGATTTGTTCACACCGCCCGGAACCGATCCAGTGCCGTGTATACGCTTGCCGGCCGTGAGGCGGATGACTTCTTGCCCAAACTTGCGTAACAGCACACCTTGCCTAGCGATTTCAGGATGCTTCTCTGCCACGCCGACAATGTTGCGTTTAGCCATATCGCTATCGAAACCGAACAACAGATCAGGAGAACACAGATGAAAGAAATGCAAGGCATGTGATTGCAGTATTTGTCCATAATGCATCAGGCGGCGCATTTTTTCTGCCGTTGGGGTTAAATGTTTGGCGCCGACAATCGCATCTAGAGCCTTACTTGCGGCAAGATGATGGCTGACCGGACAAATGCCGCACAAACGCTGCACCATCACAGGGACTTCCCAGTATGGACGACCTTGAATGAATTTTTCAAAGCCGCGAAATTCAACGATGTGCAAACGCACTTGATGCACTTTATTCTTATCATCAAGCAAAATGGTGACTTTGCCGTGACCTTCAACTCTTGACACAGGGTCGATTGCGACACGGCGAAGATTTTCTGGATTGGTGGCAGTTTCTAATACGAAAGACATGGTCGTTCCTTTAAGCTTAAAACGGTGATTGGGTCTGCATTAGGATTGAATCAGCATTTTGTTAATTCAATAAAACCGGCAAATGGCTTGCGGTTTAATCATAATGAACAAGACCGTGGCCAAGCTCTGGCTCACAGCCAGCAATCAAATCAGTGAGCACTTTCCATATAGCGTCGCCGGAAGGCGGACAACCTGGAATAAAATAATCAACCTTGACCACCTCATGAATAGGGTGAACTTGGTCCAGTGGCAACGGTAATTCCGGGTCATTGGGAATAAAGCCGTCAACCAAGCCATGCTGTGCGTGATAAACCTCTTCCAATATCATTGATAGTGAAAGATGGTTGCGCTGCGCAGGCAATCCGCCATTGATGGCACAAGCGCCTACAGCCACTAATATTTTGCAGTTGGCACGGAACTCACGCAACACATGCACGTTCTCTGCATTGCACAAACCACCTTCAATCAGGCCGATGTCGCATGGACCACAAGTTTTGATGTCGGTTAGTGGTGAGCGGTCAAATTCAACCAGCTCCATTAAGTCAAACAGGCGCTCATCGATATCAAGAAATGACATGTGGCAACCGAAGCAACCTGCCAGTGTAGCCGTCGCGATTCTAAGTTTTGGTTTAGTTGACATATTCATTAAATTGCGCCTTTTACTATTGGGTGCGGCGTGGCGCTAATGGGATGCTCATCAAAACTGCGCTTTCCAATAGGCACGGCAAAGCCAACGCGCTTTTTGATAATCACACCTACAGGGCAAACATGCGCAGCTTTGTCATCGCCAGTAAAATCGGTGTCAGCGAGCTTGCCGGACTTTGAATTGACGATTAGATGCGTCTTGATTCCGCGACCCGCTAATGAGAACACGTTCTTACCATCCACATCGCTACTGGCACGTGCACACAATGAACACAGGATGCAGCGATTGAAATCAAGCAGATATTCTCCATGAGATGCGTCTAGAGGACGGTTAGGAGAAAAGTGATCGAAATGTGGCGACATCATGTCCAATTCGTAAGCTGTAGCCTGCAACTGGCAATCACCGCTTTTTTCACAGGAAGGACAAAAATGATTGCCTTCAACGAATAACATTTGCAATAAGGCGCGTCTCTCATCATTGATTTGTTTAGTCTCGCTTTCAACCACCATATCGACTTGCGGTTGTTGTGTACACGAAGCTGTCTGCCTGCCATTGGCGGTTACAGTGCAAATCTTGCATGAACCATGCGGTTTAAATTCAGGGTTAAAACAAAGGTGCGGAATATACTCACCCGCTGCCATCGCAGCCTGAATAATGGTTTGTCCTTCACTAAAAGGGATTGTTTTACCATCCAAAGTAAACGTGGTTTGGTTTTTATTATGTGGGGTATTGCTATTTTGAGACATGTATACGCTCCAAATGTGCTCCAGTGTCATCGCGGCCTGTCATCTGACGCGCCTGAGATAAGGCGTAATCAAGATCGAAGGCGGGGATATATTCTTTGTGTGTTAAGCGTTTGTCGTAGGCCGGGCGAAACTTGGCAATGGTATCCAGGACAGGGTTGCAAGCGGAATGCCCCAAACCGCAGTGACTGGTTGATAACAGCAGCTCATTTAATTTTTCAATTTCGGCGAAATCGTAAGGTGAGCCATGACCATTCGCTAACTTATTCATCATGTTTGACAGCAAAGAGGTGCCAACACGGCAAGGCGTACAAAAACCGCAGCTCTCATGCTTGAAGAACTGTACAAAATTACGTGCAACTTCAAACATATCCCGACTTTGATCGAACACCATAAAGGCGCCTGCCGTTGGCAAATCATCAAACGCAATGCGTCGTTCGAACTCGTTTGCAGCGATACAAATGCCTGATGGCCCACTGATTTGCACTGCCTGCGTATTTTTTGCACCGCAATCTGCCAGCACCTGCGCTACCGTTACGCCAAAGGGGTACTCATAGAGACCAGGATGTGAACAATCGCCAGAGATGGAAAGTATTTTTGTGCCACTGGAAGTTTCAGTGCCGATGTTTGCGTACCAAGCACCGCCATGCAAGCCAATCAAACTGGCTGCAGCGAAGGTTTCAACGTTATTGACTACCGTAGGTTGGTTGAGATAACCGCTTGTGACTGGGAATGGCGGGCGATTGCGCGGCGTGCCGCGTTTACCTTCAAGAGATTCAATCAAAGCCGATTCTTCGCCACAGATATAAGCGCCAGCGCCTAGATGGATTTCAATGTCGAAATTAAAGTCAGTATAACCAAGTATGTTATTGCCTAATAACGATTGCTGGCGGCGGCGTTGCAGAATCGCCTGTAAATGATCCAGTAAATAGCGATATTCTCCGCGCAGATAGATAAATCCTTTTTTCGCGCCAATGACGTGCGCGCAAATTGTCATGCCCTCGAACACCATATCTGCATAGCTGTTGAGTAATACGCGATCCTTGAATGTGCCAGGTTCGCCTTCGTCGGCGTTACACACTACATAATGTTGCGCACTAGGAGCGACGCGGCAAAACTCCCACTTTGAGCCTGTTGAAAAGCCTGCACCTCCTCGACCACGTAATTTTGAAGTTTTGATTTCCTGTAATGTTTCGGTTGCTTCATGTTTTAGCACCTCAGTAAGGGCGGAGCCGGATATAAAATGGCTATCCAGTAAAATATCTTTTTTCTGAATATTATCTTCTATGGCAAAAAACTCTAGCGGCCATCCAGATAATGGTACTCGCTCCCGAATCAGTTCACATAAAGCGCTAACACGATCTTGCGTCAGGTGATTAATGGCGATATTGTTAATGAGCACTGCTGGCCCTTGATCGCACATGCCCGTACAAGACGTGGTCTTGATGCTGACCAAACCGTCTTCAGAAACCTTGCCAGCTTCAACCCACAACTGGCCGCACATGCTCTCCATTAAATCCATATTGCCAAGCATGCGATCAGTGATATTGTCTGAAAATAATACGCGGTACTCGCCATAAGGTTGTAGATAGAGTAAAGAGTAAAAGCTCGCAACGCCTTCAATCATCGAGCGTGGTAATTGCAATTGCTGCTCAAGATAATCAATAGCTTCTGGATGAACATAGCCAAAGTGCTCTTGCGCTTCGCGAAGTATTTGCAGCAAGTTATGTTGGTTGAGTTTATGGTGAGCGAGTATTGGATCTAAATACTCAGCATGAGTGGTAATTTGACTCATTATAAAAATCTTTCAAATGGTTTGATGCTAACTTTCATTCTTGTAATTTAAAGTAACTTGGTCCACTTGCGACCTAAATACTGTATATAATTATAGGCGTGATTACTCGATTAAATGGCTTTAAAATCAATTTTTTATGTGAATAGATTGTGACAAATGATGGCAAATTACAAATGGATTTTTAAAACAGTACTCTCAGTGCTGATTTTGAGTTTTTTACCCAGTTTAGCGCACGCCCATATTGGTGTCGGGGTTACAAGTGGCTGGGCGCATGGCGTTTTGCATCCTTTTCTTGGATTAGATCATCTCTGTGCGATGCTTGCCGTTGGTTTATGGGCAAGGCAAATGGGTGGTCGCGCTTTGTGGACCATCCCTTTAACGTTCGTGACTGTCATGGCACTAGGCGGACTGCTAGGTATGACTGAAATGTCGCTACCTTTTATTGAAGGCGGCATATTTTTCTCATTGATTGCATTAGGTTTGTTAGTTGCAGTGGCAATTCAACTACCTTTATCAGTGAGTGCGGGGATCATCGGCGTGTTCGCCTTATTCCATGGCTATGCACACGTTACCGAAATGCCTAAAAGTACCTCTGGGCTAAGTTATGCCTTAGGTTTCATGCTATCCACGGCGTTGTTGCATGTTGCAGGCATCGCGATGGCAACAGGATTAGCTAAGATTGATCGTCTACAATGGTTGCGCTTAATAGGTGCTTGCATTGCCGTGTTCGGTGGCACGCTCTATTTTGTTGCTTAATTAGGCTGCCTGATTAGATGACTTAATTTATGCACGAGATGTCGCTGGCTGAAAGTGTTCTGCAAATTATTGAAGAATCTGCACGCGTCCAAAATTTTAAGCGCGTTCGTCTCGTAGTGTTGGAAATAGGTAAATTGGCCGCAGTTGAACCTGATGCTATGCGATTTTGTTTCGATGCGGTAGTGCGTGGCACTTTGGCTGAAGATGCGCAATTGCAAATTATTGAAACACCAGGGGCGGGTATTTGTTTAGCGTGCGGTGCAGAGGTAGAAATGCTGGAGCAGTACGGATTATGTTCTGCCTGCGGCAGTCCCCGCTTAACAATTACTGCAGGCAATCACATGCGCGTGAAGGACCTTGCGGTCGAATAGAGCTTAACCAAAGCTCGGCACAAGATATCTTTAAAAATTGAGCTTTCGTCTGTAGACGCAATAGCGGTTGGGTGTAGACTATTTCTATTGAATTTCAAAATGTATTATCAAGCTTGGAGTCGTTATGTGTGGTACTTGCGGTTGTGGTAGTTTAGAGGTATTCATTGGAGGAAAGCGCCCTCCGCGTTTACAAAGTCGCGGCCCTATTTCTTTCCGAACGCCACAACCACATTCTCATGCGAGTGATGTTGAGCATCATCACGCGCAATCATTGGAACAGTCGGTCGACAATGCTTCTCAGTTAATCGCATTGCAAGATTTAGACTCAGTGCAGTCTCGCGTTATCCGGGTTGAACGTGACCTTTTTGCTAAAAATGATGCACTCGCTACCAATAATCGTGGCTTTTTTGCAGCACATAATATGCTCGCGCTCAATTTAGTTTCTAGTCCTGGCTCAGGTAAAACTACGTTATTGGTGCGTACGCTAAATGCGTTAAAGGCAAAGCAGGGGATGGCAGTAATCGAAGGTGATCAGCAAACTGACAATGATGCAGAACGTATACGTACCACAGGTGTTCCAGCGATTCAAATTAACACAGGTAAAGGCTGTCATTTAGATGCGAGTATGGTTGGCCATGCAGTTGAACAACTTGCTCTTAAACAAGGAACTCTGCTGTTTATCGAGAATGTCGGCAATTTGGTTTGCCCTGCTGCATTTGATTTGGGAGAGGCTGCTAAAGTCGTCGTGCTCTCGGTAACCGAAGGCGAGGACAAGCCGCTTAAATATCCAGATATGTTTCGCGCTGCACGCTTAATGCTACTTAATAAGTGTGATTTATTGCCTCATTTAAACTTTAATGTTGCAGAAGCAATTGCCAATGCGCAACGCGTTAATCCAGAGATTGAAATTATTCAGCTATCGGCTCAAAGTGGTGATGGAATGGATGCTTGGCTGGCTTGGATTGAAAATGCACAGCGAACGTCGGTTTTGCGTGAGAGTAAAGCCGAATTTCTTTCTATAGGTCGATAAATCAAAAAAGCAATATTCTCATGCTTGCAGATTTAATTGCGCATCATATTTCAATGTCCCGTGAAAATCCGCCAATATTGGCTATGGGTGCATTGTTTAACAATACCGTTTGTGTCACTTTGGGAAGTGACGCATACCTTAGTCACAGCCTAGGAAATCTCGATAGTCCTGATGCCTGTCGGCAGCATGAAAAAATTGCTCGGCAGTTGTTGCAGATGCTTGATTACAAGCCGCATGCTATTGCCCATGACCTCCATCCTGACTTTCATTCCACTCGTTTTGCGGCCCAACTGGCGGCTGAATTGGATGTTCCCCTAATCGCAGTGCAACATCATCATGCACACATTGCTGCAATTTGTGCAGAGCATCAACTTGATTACCCTGTATTAGGTTTGGCTTTAGATGGCATTGGGTTTGGAGTCGATGGTAACGCATGGGGTGGTGAGCTTTTGTGTCTAAATGGAGCTGAATTTCAGCGCATCGGACATTTGCACCCATTGCACTTACCTGGAGGTGACCGTGCTGCGCAAGAGCCGTGGCGCATGGCGGCGGCCGTGCTTCATGAAGCGGGACGTAATAATGAAATTACACAACGCTTTGCGAATCAACCCGCCGCAGCTACTGTAGCTTTAATGTTGCAACGAAACTTAAATTGTCCACTTGCATCTAGCATGGGTCGCTTGTTTGATGCCGCTGCAGGCTTGCTAGGTCTGCGCGAGACCATGATGTTTGATGCGGAGGCCGCTATCACATTGGAGCAGGCCGCGACGCGTTATATCAATACCTACGGTTGGCCATCTGCGCTGCAAAATGGTTGGGAAATTACACAAGATGGTGTGTTAAACCTTCTACCAACGTTGTTATACTTAGCTGATGCACAGGACGCTGGCCTTGATACTGAAGTTGACTATGGTGCAGCAATTTTTCATGCTACATTGGTTGCGGCATTAGCGGATTGGCTAGAACAAGCATCGCGGCGTACAGGCCTCACTAATATTGCTTGTGGTGGCGGATGTTTTTTTAATCAATTGCTAACAACAGAACTGCATCGTCAGTGCAATTTACTCGGACTGACGATGTTCACAGCTCAAACCATTTCGCCAGGTGATAGCGCTATTGCGCTAGGGCAGGCGTGGATTGCTGCGAGAAAATTATTTTGAGCGATAGATTTGTAATTTAGAAGTTTTGTAAAAGGATGTTTTTTATGTGTTTAGCCATACCTGCCTGCATAGTAGAGTTACTTCCTCACGATATGGCGCGCATAGAGCTGGATGGTGTGCGCAAAGAAATATCACTGTCATTGGTCGAAGATGCAAAAGTGGGGGATTATGTCATTGTGCACGTTGGCTATGCACTGCAATTGCTTGACCCTGAAGAAGCCGCGCAAACCTTATCTTTATTTGCAGAACTGGCCCGTCAGGCATGAAATATGTTGATGAGTTTCGCGATGGCGCACTCGCTCAAAACTTAGCTGCAAGTATCTTAAAAGAAGCGCAGTCACACCGTACCTACCGTCTGATGGAATTTTGCGGTGGGCATACGCATGCACTGTCACGCTATGGCCTGCTTGGCATGTTGCCACCAAATGTGCAGATGATCCATGGGCCCGGTTGTCCTGTGTGTGTCTTGCCTATTGGACGCGTTGATTTGGCTATAAGATTGGCGTTGGAACATGACGTGATTTTATGCAGTTACGGTGATTGTCTGCGCGTACCGGCTTCCAATCAAATGTCATTACTTAAGGCCAAGGCACGGGGTGGTGATGTGCGTATGGTTTATTCGGCGTTGGATGCACTCAAAATTGCAATGAATAACCCAACGCGACAAGTCGTATTTTTTGCGATTGGTTTTGAGACGACTACACCACCGACAGCCAGCATTATTCGTCAGGCGCGGGTTGCTGGGCTGACGAATTTTTCTGTGTTATGTAACCATGTGCTGACGCTACCCGCTATGGAAGCCATTTTGACCCAACCAGGCGGAGTGCCGCTACAAGGTTTAGTTGGTCCGGCGCATGTTTCTACGGTCATTGGTAGCCAGCCTTATCAGTACATTACAACACGCTATAATAAGCCCATCGTCATTTCTGGTTTCGAGCCGCTGGATTTGCTGCAAGGTATTCTCATGTTGCTTAGGCAAGTGAATGAAGGCTGTGCTGAAGTCGAAAATGAATTTACACGAGCAGTGACGCCGATGGGTAACCGCAAGGCACAAGCGCTGGTGCATGAAGTGTTCGAAGTGCGCGACTCATTTGAGTGGCGCGGGTTGGGTTCACTACCTTTTTCTGGCTTGAAAATACGCGTTGCCTTTGCCGAGTTTGATGCTGAGCTACGTTATCCTAATTTAATTTACAAGAACGTGCCCGACCATAAAGCCTGTGAATGTGGCGCCATTTTACGTGGCGAAAAGCGACCTCAGGATTGCAAGATTTTCGGCACGGTTTGTACGCCAGATAACCCAATCGGCTCTTGCATGGTTTCGTCTGAAGGGGCATGTGCAGCGCATTATACTTATGGCCGCTTCTCAGAAGTTAAGTGGGTGTCATGAGTAAAGTCAAATCAGTCTATGTCCGACCACTTGATCTTAAACATGGCCGTGTGGACATGAGTCATGGTAGTGGCGGGCGAGCTTCAGCGCAGCTAATTGAGACCGTGTTTGCCGCAGCGTTCGACAATGAATATCTGCGGCAAGGTAATGATGGCGCGGTGTTGCCACTACCACCAGCAAACAGCCGTTTAGTAATGTCTACTGATGTACATGTAGTCTCTCCGTTATTTTTCCCTGGTGGTGACATCGGCAGTTTGTCAGTACACGGCACAGTTAACGATCTTGCCATGATGGGAGCGCATCCGCTTTGGCTTTCGGCAAGCTTTATTCTGGAGGAAGGTTTTTCTTTAAATGATTTGCAACGCATTGTGAGTTCTATGGCGCAAGCGGCAAAAGCCGCAGGCGTATCTATTGTGACAGGTGACACCAAAGTGGTTGAGCGTGGCAAAGGTGACGGCGTGTATATCTCGACCACTGGCGTGGGCTATGTGCAAGAGGGATCTTCACCTTCCGGCGACCGTGCACGGGCGGGCGATGCTATCTTACTTTCCGGCACCATCGGTGACCACGGCATGGCAATTATGTCGCAACGCGAAGGGCTGCAATTCGAATCAGCCATTGAATCAGACAGTGCCGCACTGCACGAATTGGTTGCGGTGATGCTTGCGACAGGCGCTGACATTCACGTCCTACGCGACCCCACGCGTGGTGGATTAGCGACTACGCTTAACGAAATTGCACGGCAATCCGATGTCGGCATGGTGCTCAATGAGGATAGCATCCCCGTGCATAGGCAGGTTGTGGCAGCCTGTGAATTCCTGGGGTTGGACCCGCTCTATATCGCTAACGAAGGCAAGCTGATTGCCATCTGTGCAGAGGCTGATGCAGAAAAATTGCTTGACGCAATGCGCGCACATCCCTTGGCGCTTTCAGCGGCCGTGATTGGTACTGTGATTGCAGATGACTCTTGTTTTGTGCAAATGGTAACTAAACTCGGAGGCAGACGCATGGTGGATTGGCTCAATGGTGACCAATTACCAAGAATCTGTTGAGGTTATAAGCAAATTTTTGTCGTCATAATACCTACGCATAACCATAGTAATATGCCTCTTAAATGTGACAAGCGACGTAGCCGGATAGTGAGCAGAGGTTTTTAGCATATCAGCTCCTAAAAATAGATTTAAAATAAAAGCTAAACTTAATCATCAAATTCAACCATTGTTAAAAGAGAGTTAATTATCATGAGTGCTCATGCCTCCCCTTTATCACCTGAGGAAGTAAAACGAATTCACGCCTATTGGCGCGCTTGTAACTATCTTGCAGCAGGTATGATCTACCTACTTGACAACCCGCTCCTCAAAGAACCGCTCAAACGCGAGCACATTAAAAGCCGACTTCTTGGTCATTGGGGCTCCAGTCCAGGGTTAGCTTTTACTTATATTCACATGAATCGTCTCATCAACAAATATGATTTAGATGCCATTTTTATGGCAGGGCCAGGCCATGGTGCGCCAGGGGTTTTAGGACCGGTTTATTTGGAAGGTACTTACAGTGAGGTTTATCCGAATAAGAGTGAAACTGCTGAAGGTATGCGCCAGTTTTTTAAAGAATTCTCTTTCCCAGGCGGTATCGGTAGTCACTGCACACCAGAAACCCCTGGGTCAATCCATGAAGGCGGCGAACTTGGTTATAGCGTTTCACATGCTTTCGGGGCTGCCTATGACAATCCTGATTTGATTGTCACAGTGATGGTGGGTGATGGCGAGTCAGAAACCGGCCCGCTGGCAACGTCATGGCATTCAAACAAGTTCCTGAATCCAATCCGAGATGGTGCGGTATTGCCTGTGTTGCATCTTAACGGCTACAAGATTAATAATCCGACCATTCTGTCGCGCATTTCGCACGATGAATTAGAATGTCTATTCAAAGGCTATGGCTGGACACCATATTTTGTTGAAGGTAGTGATCCAGAATCTATGCATCAAGCGATGGCTGCAGCGATGGAGCAATGTGTGCTGGAAATCCGTCGCGTGCAGCAAGAGGCGCGAAGCAGTGGCAAACCGACACGCCCACGCTGGCCGATGATTGTATTGCGCTCACCCAAGGGCTGGACAGGCCCGAAAGAAGTGGATAGCAAGCGTGTGGAAGGTTTTTGGCGTGCACACCAAGTGCCGCTAGGTGATGTGAAAACGCCTGAGCATTTGGCTAAGTTAGAAGAGTGGCTACAAAGTTACAAGGTGTCTGAATTGTTCGATGAACATGGCGCGTTGTTGCCAGAGTTGAAAGCATTAGCCCCCAAAGGCACGCGCCGCATGAGTGCCAATCCACATGCAAATGGCGGCTTACTGCGCAAAGCGCTGCACATGCCAAATTGTCAGGATTATGCAATATCTGTGACCAAGCCTGGCACAACTACTGCTGAAAACACCCGTCCATTGGGTAAATTTTTGCGCGACGTGATGCGTGACAATATGCACAATTTCCGCGTATTTGGCCCTGATGAAAACAGCTCAAACAAGTTGGATAATGTGTATGAAGTCAGTAAAAAAACATGGCTGGCAGATTACTTGCCAGAAGATGCCGATGGCGGAGAATTATCGCCAGATGGTCGAGTCATGGAGATGCTGTCTGAGCATACGCTAGAAGGTTGGTTGGAAGGCTACTTGCTTACGGGTCGCCATGGTTTCTTTTCTACATATGAAGCGTTTGTGCACGTGATTGATTCAATGTTTAACCAGCACGCCAAGTGGTTAGCCATGTCGCAAGCTGTGCCATGGCGCGCACCAGTGTCATCCCTAAATTTACTTATTACTTCCACCGTGTGGCGTCAGGATCATAATGGTTTTACGCATCAAGATCCTGGCTTTCTTGATTTGGTGGTCAATAAGAGCCCGAAGGTAACCCGTATTTATATGCCGCCGGATGTGAACTGTTTGCTGTCAGTGGCCGATCATTGTTTGAAGAGCACAGATTACATCAATGTCATTGTGTGCGACAAACAACAACATTTGCAATTTTTAGACATGGATGCCGCCATTAAGCATTGCACCAAAGGTATTGGCATTTGGGGTTGGGCAAGTAACGATCAAGGTGTCGAGCCTGATGTGGTGATGGCCTGTGCTGGGGACATTCCAACTAAAGAGGCGTTGGCCGCGGTGGTGTTACTGCGCGAGAACTTCCCTGATTTGAAGATTCGCTTCATTAATGTGGTTGATTTATACAAGCTCTCACCGTCTAAAGAACACCCGCACGGCTTGTCTGATCGTGATTTTGACAGCTTGTTTACGCGGGATAAGCCTGTCATATTTAACTTCCACGGTTATCCTTTGTTGATTCACCGCCTTACTTATCGCCGCAATAACCATGAGAATTTCCATGTACGTGGCTACAAAGAGAAGGGCAGCATTAACACGCCTTTAGAGCTCGCGATTCAGAATGAGATCGACCGCTTTAGCTTGGTGATTGACGTGATTGATCGCATCCCCGCCTTACAAGTGGCCGGTGCACACGTCAAACAGAAGATGCGTGATAATCAAATCGACTGCTGTAATTATGCTTATGAGCATGGCGTTGATTTGCCTGAGGCTGATGGCTGGACTTGGCCGTATTAATCGATAGTATGATTCGTAATCATTCAGCCGTTGATTTGCACTTAAATTGACTACGGTACTCACCATTAATAGCGGTTCGTCGTCGCTAAAAGCTAGTTGGTTTGATGCGGATGGCTCAAGGCGAGATTTTCGCTTTGGGCATCTATGTAATCATCAAGAGGCGTTTAATCAACTGATGCAATCATTACCAGGCGATATCCCCGATATTGTTGGTCATCGTTTTGTGCATGGCGGCGAGGTCGTCGACGCAGCGCGATTGGTGGATGTTGCTGAACGTGCACGGCTGGATAGTATTGTTCATCTGGCTCCATTACACTTACCTGGCAACTTAATGGGCTTGGATTTGTGTCTGCAACGTTTTGATGTGCCGCAAATTGCATGCTTTGATACCGCTTTCCACGCGACATTGCCTGATTTAGCCAAGCGTTTGCCTATTCCGCAAGAGCTTGGTTTGCGTCGCTTTGGGTTTCACGGTATCAATTATGCCTATGTTGCATCGCGGCTTGCTGATGAATTGGGTGATGTTGCACATGGTAAGGTTGTTGTTGCTCATCTTGGTAGTGGCGCAAGTTTGTGCTTGCTGGAAGATCTAAAATCAACTGATACCACCATGGGCTATACCCCAGCAGGAGGTATTCCCATGGGGACTCGTGGCGGCGACCTTGATCCTGGTGTTATGTTAGAGTTGGCTAGTCGCTTCGACACGGCACAATTAAGCAACATGGTGTACCATCAGATGGGTTTGCTTGCGCTGTCGGATGGCGAAAGCAGTGAAATGAGTTTGCTACTTGCTAGTGATAGCGCACCAGCAAAATTTGCAGTAAGTTATTTCTGTCGTCAAGTACGTGCTGGCATTGCTAGCCTTGCAGCAAAAGCCGGCGGAATTAATGCGCTTGTTTTTACTGGCGGTATTGGTGAACATTCTGCCAAAATTCGCACGGAAATTTGCGCACCACTTGATTTTATTGGCATATCCCTCAACCATGAAGCCAACGTAGCAAGCGCCACTAGAATTGAGCGGCAAGGCGCTAAGCCTATTTTAGTCATTCCTGCTGATGAAGAATTAATGATTTATCGCCTATGTCTTACATTTAATTAATTTACTAAAGCCTCTCCTTAAACGCCAAACCATTTATTTCAGTAATACCTCCGTAGGTTTTCTAATTAATCAAAGTTCTCAGAATAGATAGCAAGAGTAATCTTGTATGCACAGTTTTTTTGAATAGTTTAAGTTCAAAGCAAAGATATTTTTTGGCTATTTCATCCCATTTAAAATCAATACGTGATTAAGGTAATCATATAGTTATAGCCAAGAATTTTAAGGCTAAATTTACATTTAGTTAAATATCTCTAGGTTTCAAAAATCCACTTCTGCGAATTCATCAATTGTCATATTTTCTTAATCAAAATATTCGATAATATTCTTTTAGTCAAATTTAAATTGTAAAAATAGTGTTATGAAACATCATGACCAAAACATGCTTAAGCATGCCATCCTAGATGAAGAAACAGCAAGCTATGCACTCTTGCATGATGAATTAACGGCTTTGCGGGATAATCTCGTGAAATCCGAAAATGGATTTTCAGATAGCCTAAAAAAAGTAAACTCTCAACACCTAACTGGTGCTGTCAACCTAATCCATTATCTAGGTCTACGGCGTAAAGATGTGCGCCCATTACAAATAAAATTAGCAGCGGCTGGGCTATCATCACTCGGACGAGCAGAATCACATGTATTGCCAAACCTACAAGCCATCATCACATTATTGCAGCATGCCCTGCAACTAAAATTTCACGATGACATAGCCAATAGTGTCGAAGATGCAGCATCAGGTTCAGTGCTATTGCAATCCAATGCCAAAAATCTTCTTGGCAAGCTCCCAGCGCATCGGAAAGTACGCATCATGGTTACTTTGCCAGGAGAGGCTGCTGACGATTACACACTTATCAAGGACATGTTGTTGAAAGGCATGGATTGTGCCCGGATAAACTGTGCTCATGATGACACTGCAGTTTGGTTGCGGATTATTGAACAAATAAAACAATCGCGGCGTGAGACAGGACGCCACTGCCATATATTGATGGATTTAGCTGGTCCAAAATTACGGACGGGTGATATTGCCCTTGGCCCACCTGTGATTAAATGGCAACCAAAGCGTGATAATCATGGCCGCGTAACTGCCCCCGCAAGGATTTGGCTACATGAAGAGAAAGATAATCTTTCCTGCCCAGCATCAGCAGACGCATGCATCCCTATTCAGGGAGATTGGCTGTCTCATGCAAAAAAACATGATCAAATAGAATTTACAGATGCCAGAGGGGCACGGCGCAAATTACAATTGGCTGAGCAAGTGGGAGCTGGATTCTGGGCTGAATCTAGCCAGACTTCATATCTGACTTCAGACATGAAGTTGCACTTAACCAGAATGTTGAAAACTAAAAAGCTTAGTCACATTGGCAACTCTGGATCCGTTGGCGCTTTACCACAATCACCTGAGACAATCCGCTTGTATCGCGGGGATAAACTAATTCTAACTAGATGCCCTATCCCTGGAATTCCTGAACAATATGATGAAAGTGGCAATTTATTGCGCGCTGCTAGTATTGCTTGTTCCTTGCCGGAGGTTTTTGCAATGGTCAAGTCTGGGGAACGTATTCTATTTGATGATGGTCGCATCGGAGGCATTATTCGTAGTATCAAGGCTGATGAACTTATGATTGAAATCACTCAGGCGCGCGATGGTGGAGAAAAGTTGCTCTCCGACAAAGGCATAAACCTTCCGGATAGCCAAATTGATTTAAATGGCCTAACAGAGAGTGACATCAAGAATCTAGAATTTGTTGTGCATCATGCGGATATTGTTGGTCTTTCTTTTGCCCACCATGCAGCAGATATCGAATTGCTGCAGCAACACCTAAAGCGACTCAATGCTGATCAATTAGGCATTGTCTTAAAAGTTGAAACACGGGCTGCCTTCGAGAATTTTCCTGATTTGCTTTTCACCTTGTTGCGCTCAGCTAACGCAGGTGTAATGATAGCGAGGGGTGATTTGGCAGTGGAGTGTGGCTATGAACGTCTGGCAGAGCTTCAAGAAGAGATTATGTGGCTGACCGAAGCTGCGCATCTGCCATTAATCTGGGCAACACAAGTGCTGGAGAGTCTTGCAAAAGAGGGTAAACCGAGTCGAGCCGAGATTACCGACGCGGCCATGGGAGAGCGTGCAGAGTGTGTGATGCTAAATAAGGGCCCCCACATATTGGATGCTATCCAGATGCTAGATGACATACTACAACGCATGCAAGGTCATCAAAATAAAAAGAATTCCTTGTTGAGGCGCTTGCACTGGTAGTTCATTAAGTATGATCGAACTACCTTATTTTACTAATAATATGGGGGCATATCATGTCTGATGTCGCTGAAAGAGCACTACATACTCGCGTTGGCCGTTCAGTAAGTGCATTGCGACGCTCACTAATTGATAATCTGTTTTACATAACCGGTCGCTCCTTGCAAAAAGCTACTCCTAATGATTTATATACAGCATTGGCCTACACCGTACGCGACCGTATGTTAGAGGGGTTTATTACTACTACAGAAACTTATAAATCGAATAATTCTAGGACGGTTTGCTATTTTTCTGCGGAATACCTGTTAGGGCCACATCTCGGCAACAATATCCTTAACCTAGGCTTATGGGACAATTTTACGCAAGCCATGTTAGATATAGGTGTCGACATGGAGACCATTTTACAAGAAGAACCTGAGCCAGGGTTAGGGAACGGCGGCTTAGGGCGATTGGCAGCTTGTTACATGGACTCTCTTGCTACACTGCAAATCCCAGCGATTGGTTATGGCATACGTTACGAATTTGGTTTATTTCAACAAGTTATCAAGGATGGCTGGCAGGATGAAGTAACCGACTCCTGGTTGCGTAATGGCAATCCATGGGAACTACCTAATCGGGAGAGACGCTATCCGGTCAAAATAGGTGGCCACACTAAGCAATATCTAGCTGATAACGATCATTCTCGAACTACATGGGTGCCTGATTATACAGTTTATGGTGTCGCTTATGACACCCCTATTCTCGGCTACGGTGTTGTCAATACCAACTTATTGCGACTTTGGAAATCAGAGGCCTATAGCGCATTCAACTTCCAAATATTTAACATGGGTAATCACTGCGCTGCAGTGGAAGAAAAAGTAGTTGCTGAAAACCTCAGCAAAGTACTGTATCCAAATGATGCGTCGGAAGTTGGCAAGGAACTGCGACTAAAGCAACAATATTTTTTTGTTTCCTGCTCTTTACAGGATATGGTTCAAATTGTTATAAGCGAATTGGGTGATCTAACTCATTTCTCAGAGAAATTTGTAACACAACTCAACGATACCCACCCTGCTATTGCAATACCAGAACTTATGCGATTACTGGTAGATGAGCATGCCATTAATTGGAAACTAGCTTGGGATATTACACGCAAATGCTTTGCATACACGAATCATACTTTACTACCAGAAGCCCTAGAAACATGGCCCTTAGACATGTTTAAACGCATTTTACCGCGCCATCTAGAGATTATATACGAGATTAATAAGCATTTTCTAGATGAGGTGCGTTTACGAGTGTTTGATGATGTGCAACTTATTAATAATATTTCATTGTTTAGCAATGGAGAAAACCAAAGAATACGAATGGCAAATCTCGCTGCTGTTGGGAGTTTAGCTATCAATGGCGTCTCGGAGATTCATACTGATTTGCTAAAAATGACAGTGATGCGAGATTTTTATAAATTATGGCCAGAGAGATTTAGTAACAAGACCAATGGCGTTACTCCACGGCGTTTCATTGCTTTGGCTAATCGACCACTAACAAAGTTGATTGATGATGTTGTCGGCGGTGACTGGCTAAATAACATGGATTTGTTAAAGCATTTAGAGCCTTTGGCCAGCGATATAAATTTTCAGTCGCGTTGGCGTGAGGTTAAGTTTACTGCAAAACTTCAGTTGTCGAATTACATCCATCAAATTAGTGATATCACAGTTGATCCAACATCAATGTTTGATGTTCAAGCCAAGAGATTCCATGAGTACAAGCGCCAACACCTTAGTCTTTTGCACATCATCAGCCTATATTACCGTTTAAAGTGTAATCCTAATTTGTCTATTGCGCCGCGTACATTCATTTTTTCTGGTAAAGCGGCTCCAGGCTATTACATGGCTAAATTAATCATTAAGCTGATCCACTCTGTTGCTGAGACGATTAATCACGATAGGCAAGTTAATCAAACAATGAAAGTCGTATTTCTACCTAACTTTAACGTTAAGAATGCTCAGCATCTCTATCCCGCAGCAGATTTATCCGAGCAAATTTCTACGGCTGGGAAAGAAGCGTCAGGTACCGGCAACATGAAGTTTTCGATGAATGGTGCTTTGACGATTGGCACGCTGGATGGGGCGAATGTAGAGATACGCCAAGCAGTGGGTGAAGAAAACTTCTTTCTATTTGGCCTGACTGCGTCCCAAGTGCAAGATCGAATGATTAGTGGGTATCAACCTAGAATGGTCATTGAAGGCGATGTTGAATTAGAGAATGCATTGAATTTGATTAGCTCTGGCATATTTTCACATGGAGATAGACAGCTTTTTGCGCCATTTATTAATAACCTTAGGGAGCAAGACCCTTATCTGGTTTGTGCTGATTATCGTGCTTACTTAGACTGCCAAGATGAAGTAGGTATTCAGTACCTCAATTCAGAACACTGGACTCGCATGTCTATACTCAATGTAGCACGCATGGGTCGATTTTCTTCTGATCGCGCCATTCGTGAGTATGCTAATGAAATCTGGAAAGTCCTGCCCGTGCCAGTAAAAGTATAATAAATTTTAGTACAGCTGAGGTAACACTTTATAAAATTTAAACTTTCAATAAACTCGTCAATTTAGCTCGTACCTAAAGCTGCGCCCTCTGCCCTGCAAGATCATTTAAATCATACTCCAGTTAATGTCCGCTTATGGCCCCAAGCACCCATACACCATCTGAAAGTGCCTATCTATAAGCGGTCTGTGGCAATAATTAAAGTGAAGCTGCCTGAAAGCAGACGTTGAATTTAGTGCTTACCGACCCTTAGGAGACATTCACCACACAAACAAAAGACACCCGAAGGTGCCTATTGGAATTTAACTTACAGCACTATTAACTACCACAACTAACACATAGTCCTTTTTTAGCGTCATAGCCTTTAATTGACTCAATACCCTTAACGTTTGTCATTATTGTGCCATCAAGCGTCGCTTCATTAAGGTCAGCACCTGTAATATCAGCACCAGTTAAATCTGCCTTGCTAAAATCAGCTCTAAATAGATTGGTGTTACGTAAGTTAGCGCCTCTTAAATCAGCGAAGCGTAAGTTGGATCGATTAATATCAGCTCCCTCGAAATTTGTATTAGAAAAGCGACCACCCACAGCATCAAAACGCATAGCACCCATCGGCTGATTACCAATATCTAGACCGAATCGACCTTTGATAACAATTGCATTGCTCATATCAACATTGCCGAGAGTACCAATCATGCGAGCATTTGATAGATTAGCGCCCTTGAAGTTAGTTTTATCAAAAATAGCTTGAAAGATTGTGGCATTTTTAAGATTAGCACCACTCAAGTCTGTACCCTCAAGGCGAGCTAGATTGAGATATGCTCCTTCTAGATTGGCGCCACTTAGATTAGCGCCACGAAGGTAAGCACCAAAGAAGCTAGTATTGACCATCTTACAATGATGTAAATCCATACCATCAAACTGTAAGTAACCTGCGTCTTTATTTGATAAGTCGCATGCATTACTCTTTATTTGAGCTAATGCTTCAGCTTGGGTAATTTTTACACGCCCGTCAGCATCAGTTGCAGCCGAAGCATCGGTTAGCTTTTCGTAAAAGGCTTTAGCCTTTGAAATAATTGTCTGAGGATGCTCTAAAAACTCATCTTTGCTAGCTTCAGTACCAAAGCAATAAGTTTTACCTTCGAAATCCGCACTAATTAAGCAATGGGTTTTGAATATGCGGTTTTCTGACAAACTAAATGTACAGTTATTATCAAACTCTCCTGCAAAGCTAACACTCGAAAACAGCATCATTAATACGAAGCAAGTGGAATAAATCTTATTCATGTGACCCCCTCCATTGATTTCTTATCATGTTAATTTATTAAACTATATATCTAAGTACAGATAATAGGACTTATTATTTAAAAATTAATTCAAAGAATAGGTTGGTAGTTGTCTATTCTAGAACGATGCGGGCAATCTGATTGTTACTAGCCATAGAGAAGACAGTCGGCAAAGTCACTTCCGACCCATAGAAGACATTCACTTACTTGAAATAAAAAAACCGAACAAAAGTTCGGCTTTTTACACGCACAATAAATTTATCTACGAACAGCTGATTTGGCCATTGCTTTCAGGTTTGCATCCATCG
>Ga0268283_1000440_pt1 | contig 28157 bp, 16 predicted proteins | sample saktaG_13_FD_190140 | JGI IMG/M metagenome (GOLD analysis project Ga0268283, IMG submission 190140) | Saline water microbial communities from Sakinaw Lake, British Columbia, Canada - sak_2013_06_06_36m | ecosystem: Environmental > Aquatic > Non-marine Saline and Alkaline > Saline ... | reverse complement strand
TGCCTGCAGTGCATCAATATCACTTCCTGTGGGTTGAGGCAGATTTGAGAAAGATCCTCCATCAAAAAGGCCGTCAAATGGTGCGGTATTTAATATCTGCGGGCTCGAAATAGTTGAACTGGCAGGTGTTGTCCAGTTAACATTAACGGACCATATCTTTAAGTGATCAACAGACACTCCGCCCCAGGCATCATCCTGCATATAAACAATCGGGGCATTTCCGGGTAAGGGAGGTGTAGGCCCGTTAGCATTAAAACTTGCCGGGCTGTAAAACCCACTTGTAATAATCCCTGTTAAAGGAAATCCTAACATTTGCGCGGTTGGGTCACCTGTAAGCATCTTAGCCCTGTTAAGAGCAAATACAACCTGGCTCGATCCTGCGCTGTTCTGATCCTTGTTAGCAGTAATATAATAGCCATCGGACCAAACAGAAAACTTTGGATAATCAGGGAATGTATTCGTAGCAAAAGAGTATATGTACCAGCCATCATTTACAGGGTCAGATCCTTTGCAAACAGCTACTTTAAATCCATTAGAATAAAATTCTGTAATAATGAACCTGTCAGCAAACGGGTCGTACATAACAATGGGGTCACCATCGCTACTATTGAATAGTGTTGATAATGATGCAGCTGGAGCAAGTGGATTCCCGGCTTTATCCCAAACCCGGAATGATGTGTTCCAGGAATTCACAAAATGATTAGGTCCAACAGCACCTGTAGGATCAGTAGGGGTAGAATTTGAACTGGCTGCCACAAATGTTAGTATCGGAGCTTTCCCTTTTGTTTGTTTTGCTTTTGTTTGTTTCTGCCAAAGAGGATCATTTCCTTTAGGCAATCCTTTTCCGCGGACGGAAGTATTTTTACCCCACCTTTTTGGGTTAGCTTCCCTCGATATGTTTTCGGCCGGAATAAATGTTCCATTGGCTATCTGGGAAGCTATAGATGGAACTTCAACCATGTATTCGGCCACACCTACAAGTGTTGCTTTTTGTAACACATCAGTCTCCTGAGCTCGCATTTGCAGGCCAGATAAGGCAAACAATGCTGTAAGTAGTAGAAAATAGTAAATTGAATTTTTCATATGAATTTTTTATAGATGAAAATTAGTTTTCTTGAATTCTTGCAGGGTCAAAATTAGATATATTATTGCTTGCTAAAACCGGAATCTCTTTTTTAGATGAAATTCAGATTTTTAGCTATTGCAGATGGAATCAGCATGGAATCAGTAAATTATGTTTGTCTATTAACCTTTGTGCTGCAAGGAACTTTATAAGAAACAACGCACCAGACTGCATTCTTTGTTGAGGCAGGGCATTCCATCGAGGTAGAAGCATGCGAATGGATTCTATTTAGCACACACCATTTGACTTCCGGTATTTTCGCCGGTGACAATGTATAGGGATTAATGAAGCAAAATCTGATTTATAATTATTCTTTCAGGTATTTCCGTTTGAAGAACTTTAAATAGGCTTCTGAATTCTTTTCGCGGTAGAAGATCGGGTAATTCTCAGTAGAAATAAGGAATTGCTTGAAGGTTGGTTCTTCAAGATTGGCAAAAACGTAGGTATCCGTTTTGATAGTATTGTAAAAATTCATGGCGTTCTCCATATTACGGAAACTACTTACGGTAATCATTTGCCAGCCACCATCAAGAACAATTGTATTAATTGAGAGGTTATCTGTACTGAAGTTTTTAGTGGTGTAGTCGGTAACCCTGATGCGTGTGGCACTTACATTCGCTTTATTGCCATCAAGAAGCAATACATAAAAATGTGATGAGTTGGGCGAAAAGTTATACTTATCAGCAACAAGAGTGTCTGAAGCAATCAGGCTGTCTCCTTTTGAGGGTATTTCGGGTTTCAGGTTTACAAGAGCAGGTGACCTTGCATTGGCAGCAAGGATGCTTTGTGCCAGCTTCGAAACACCAGCTGTTGGATATTTTTTCACCATTTTGTTCAGTGCCACAAGCATAGTATCGGGGCTAAGAGTCTTGCCTAAAGAAAGCGCCCGCAGGTATTCAAACTTTGGCAACAGTTCTTTGTCCTTGTAATTGGCAATAGCATCGTTGCTGTATATTATCACAGTCTGGTACTGTTCTTTGGTGAAGGCACGGTATGTTTCGGAATAAAGCGTTTTTACGCGGTTAAGTTTTGCCTGCAATTCAACATTATAATTGGGATCGGTGATGATTCGTGCGTAATCGCTTTCGGGATAATTATTCACAATACGATCACGGTAAACTGCTGCTTTAACAGAGTCTGGCATTGCCTTATACATTGTGTAAAGCTGGTAGCAAACTCTCAGGACATTAGAATCTGCCGGATAACGTTTTAAAAGATCTTCAAAAGTGGCTATAGATTTATGAGTATCTCTAAGGCTTTCATCATATATGAACCCAAGATTATAGAGAGCATCAGAAATCCGCATATCCGAAGCCTTCATCAGATCGGCAGTTACCGGTATATTTTGCATATAAGTCTTCCTGTTTAGTGGGTCGGTAGAAAGGTTCATTGTACTGTCACCTTTTTTGTTTACCAGCGCACTATCGCCATCGGCAGGATTATTTTCAGTAGTTTCTGTGTAAATGGGTCTTTTATTACTCACCCTCCAGTTATCTTCCAATTTACGTCGGCCCCATTTTTTCACGAATTCAGTATATCCGTAGGTTTTGGCTGAAGTATTGTAAAAATACCACCCTCCGCCACCCCCAATCGCGTTAAGGTTATCAGCCCCTTTTCCTAAAACGCCACCACCAATACCAATCGATGCATCCATCTGTTGTTGCGCTTCAGCAATTTTTCTTTGTTGCTCAGCCTTTTTGTAATCTTCAATCATTTTATCGATCAACTTTGTGAGGTCGGCTTCAGGAAGCCTGGCAAGTTTTTGAAGGCTGTCTTCGGTCTGCACAATTGTAAGGTTTTTCACCAGTTCGGTGAGCGTACGAGTTTTTTCGGTAAGCTCTTCGTAGTTGGGATAATCTTTAGGCAGGAATTGCATAGTGCTGTCGTAGTATGCCTGGGCCATGCGGTAATTTTGGCGGGCAAAATAGATATCAGCCAACTTAAGAGCAGAGGTGGTTTTCTGAAAATCGTTTTTCACACTGCTGGCTACTGATAATTTAAGATATTTGATACCAAGAGTGTCATTTTTTTCTTTAAAAGACAATTGTGATAATGCAAAATAAATCTGGTCGCGGAAGTCTTTATTCTTGTCTTCCTTCAGCATTTTCATCAGGGCTTTTTCGATAGATCTGATATCGCCAGTGGCAAAATCGAAGGAACTGGCCATATTGATCCTGGCATTAAAAGCCATTTCATAGGAAGGAGCTGATTTGATAACTTTGGTATAATATTCTGTAGCTCTTGCCTGGTTTTTCTCCAGATCAGCCAGTTGAGCTAGAATAAAATAAAGTCTGGCACGCAACTTCTTATTTTTATTAAGGTCAATAGCCTTAAAAAGGTAATCCTTTGCCGGCGGGTAATTTTTTTGCAGGATATAATAATCAGCATAAACAAGAGGTATCTGCCTTATTACGATGAAAGGCACTTTCTCGGTCTCTGTTTTACTTTTCAGCAGGTCGAGTATGGCTCCGGCATCACTATATTGCTTCAGCTGTATAAAATTTCTTGCCTGCCAAAGCATCGCATCATATTGGATAGGGTTGTAGTTGTATTGCCGCATTACAAAGTCGAACGTACGCTTGGCAGCGGTATAATCACGCTTATAAAAGTAGGCTTTACCAATAAGCATATAGCTGTCATCTATCCATTTAACGCGTTCTTTTTTGTTGAAAAACATCGAATGCTTCTGAATGACCAATGATGCTTTTGCAATAGCCCTGTCCATGGCTGGATTAAGCTTGGAAGCATCAGCTTCAGTTCCGTAATTGGCTACCAGCAATATCTTGCCATAGTTATCGCGCACGCTTGTCTTAAGATCAGCAACGCCATCTTTCATGCTTTCGTTGCCATTCCAGTATGTATTGTAGTGAGCTGACAGGTTATGGTATGCCCTGCGAATGAAAGTGTTTTTTTTGGTGGAACATGCCACAACAGCCACTACCAGTAGAATGATAATGACCCCTTGCATGATCCTGAATGAAAGTTTACTAATCAAAGTTTTCAGAATTTTGGAATTGGCGATGACCGCGTCTCATAATTAACTCATTTCATGCAAAAATATTTTATTTTTTCCAATCTTGCCTGAAAAGACTAAAAAGAAAACAGGCTAATCCAAATCTGTTGAGTTTAAATCTTCTTCAAATATCCCCAAAACCCTTGTTAACTTTTGTTAAAGGTTCTGGTATTTTAGATATGGAGGAATGATAATGCTGATGTTACTGGCATTTATTTCCGATATTTGCACGTTTGCATACAGTTGCGCGTTACAGGATGACCGGATTAAAAGACGAAGGAAAGAAAATTAGGCAACGGCTCATGGAGCGCCTGAAAGATAAATACAGGCTGGTTATCCTTAACGAAGATTCTTTTGAAGAGAAATTCTCACTGCGCTTGTCGCGTTTGAATGTATTTGTTGTCATTGGTGTTCTATCCATCGTTATTGTATTCATAACATCATATATTATTGCATTTACTTCACTTCGGGAGTATATCCCCGGATATGCTGATGTTAACCTGCAGCGTCATATATACGAGCTTCAACTCAAAGCAGATTCTATTGAGAATGCTTTTGCAAGTAAGGATAAGTATATTGAGAACATCAAATCAGTTCTTGGAGAAAACACTGTACCGGAGCCACCTCCACAGCCATCAGATACAGCTAAACGGAAAAATTACCTGTCCATTAAAGATAAACGAAGCCCGGAAGACTCACTACTGCGTGCGGATTATGAAAACCAGAACAAGTACAACATTTTTGTAGATGAGAGTACTGAATCAAAACCAAAGTCGGGCGTTACAAACCTTTATTTTTTTACTCCGATAAAAGGTATCCTTACCAGCAAGTTTGAACCTGTAGAGGAACATTATGGTATCGATATCGTGGCAAAGCGTAACGAAGCCATAAAATCAGTGCAGGATGGTACAGTTATTTTTACTGGCTGGACAGTTGAAACAGGCTATGTAATTGCTATTCAGCACCCAGGAAATATCGTTTCAGTATATAAACATAATTCAGTACTCCTCAAAAAAGAAGGGAACTTTGTGAGAGCAGGTGAAACAATTGCCATTATTGGCGAGTCAGGAGAGCTTTCCAATGGACCTCACCTGCACCTTGAACTTTGGATTAACGGCAACCCTGTGAATCCCCTGGATTATATGTCGTTTTAAACTATCTTGTTATTTATACGCTACAGAATTGAAAAAACGCATCGCTATACTCGGATCAACAGGTTCGATTGGTACACAGGCGCTTGAAGTTGTCCGGCAGCACCCGGATCAGTTTGAGGTGGAGGTGATAACAGCACAATCGAGTTCATCTGCCCTTATCCGGCAGGCTGTCGAATTCAGACCAAATGCAGTGGTTATCGGCGACGAAATTCTATATTCCGAAGTTAACAGTGCACTTGCAAAGTATGATATTAAGGTTTTTGCCGGCCGGGATGCCCTGCTTCAGATAGTTGAAATGGATAGTATCGATCTGGTACTTGTTGCCATCGTTGGTTTTGCGGCACTTTTACCTACGCTAAGAGCCATAGAGGCCGGGAAAACCATTGCTATCGCAAATAAGGAAACCTTTGTTGTGGCCGGCGAAATTGTTACAGCTATGGCACGGAAGAAGGGAGTGAATATTCTTCCGGTAGATTCGGAACATTCAGCAATCTTTCAATGCCTTGCAGGTGAATTTCATAATCCAGTGGAAAAGATAATTCTTACTGCTTCAGGGGGGCCATTCAGGGGCCAAAAACGAGAATTCCTAAAAAAAGTTACTAAGGAACAAGCGCTAAAACACCCTAATTGGAATATGGGGTGCAAAGTAACAATAGATTCAGCAACACTTATGAACAAGGGCCTCGAAGTGATTGAAGCACGATGGCTGTTTGGTATTACTGCTGAAAATATCGAAGTAATTGTCCACCCGCAAAGTATCATCCATTCAATGGTTCAATTTTCCGATGGCTCTATAAAGGCACAGATGGGGTTGCCTGATATGCGTTTGCCTATTCAGTATGCTTTGGGTTACCCCCGGCGGTTGGTGTCGGATTTCCCACGGTTCAACTTTTTAGATTTCCCTGAGTTCACTTTCAGTAAGCCTGATAGCGAAAATTTTCGTAATCTTGCATTGGCTTACACAGCATTGGAAAAGGGAGGCAATATGCCTTGTATTCTGAATGCTGCAGATGAGGTGGCAGTCAATGCTTTTTTAAATAACAGGATAGGATTTTTGCAAATAACGGATGTGATTGAACAATGTATGAAGCAAGTAAGTTTTATCCAGTCTCCAGGATATGATGCTTATGTGATCTCCGACGACGAAACCCGCAAAAAGGCCGAAGAGGTTATTACCCGCATAGCCTGATTTGTTTTTTGAATACTAATATTAAAAGAGAATTGCTGATAAAGTTAAAATGAACAACATCGCCTTCGATATAACAAACCTATGGAAATTCTGATCAAAGCACTCCAACTCATACTTAGCCTTTCAATTCTGGTTATCTTTCATGAATTTGGCCATTTTATTGCTGCCAAAGCCTTCGGTACGAGGGTTGAAAAGTTCTACCTCTTCTTCGATCCTTGGTTCTCTCTTTTTAAATTTAAGAAAGGCGACACCGAGTATGGTGTTGGCTGGTTACCGTTAGGCGGGTATGTGAAAATTTCCGGGATGATAGATGAATCGATGGACAAGGAACAAATGAAACTTCCGCCACAGCCTTGGGAATTCAGGTCCAAACCAACATGGCAGCGTCTAATAATTATGCTTGGTGGTGTTACGGTTAACTTGCTTCTTGCCATTGGAATATACATACTTATGTTGTTTGCATGGGGAGAACAGTATCTTCCTACTTCCGAAGTGAAATATGGTATTGTAGTTGATTCTCTTGGTTCCCAGATGGGCTTGCGTAATGGAGATAAAATTCTATCTGTTGATGGTGAAAAGGTAGAAGATTTTTTCAAGATACCAGGTAAAATAATACTCGACGACGCAAAAACTATACAGGTTGAACGCGACGGACAGCTAATAGATGTTCAGATTCCTGGTGGATTTATAAGTAAAATGCTTAAGCATCAGAGCACTGATGTCATCAACGTTCGCATTCCTTTTGAGGTTGCAGGTTTTTCCGCGAATTCGCCTGCAAAAGATGCCGGCATTATAGAAGGTGACCGCATTGTGGGGCTTAATGGTGTTAGAACGTTGTATTATGATGAGTTCAAGTCAGCTATTGGAGAATCGAAAAGCAAGAAGGTTGATATCGCTCTTCTTCGCAATTCGGATACGCTTCGCTTTCCTGTTGCTTTGGCTGCAGAGGGAATGATAGGTGTTATACGAAAGGGTCCTGATGCATATTTCAACTTCAGTGAAAAACACTATACTTTCCTTGCTGCTATTCCGGCTGGAACAGTTAAAGCATACAAAAGTGTCGGAAATTACCTTAAACAACTTAAGTTGTTGTTTTCACCAAAAGTAAAAGCATACGAATCAGTGGGTGGATTTATTGCTATTGGTAATATTTTCCCGTCGGTATGGCATTGGGAATCATTCTGGGGGCTTACCGCTTTTCTCTCCATCATGTTGGCTATTATCAATGTACTGCCAATCCCGGCGCTCGATGGCGGTCATGTAATGTTCCTGCTCTATGAAATTATAACCCGGCGAAAACCCAGTGACAAATTTCTGGAATATGCACAAATTGTGGGAATGATCCTTCTGCTGTCGTTGCTTGTATTTGCGAATGGCAACGATATTTTCAAGCTTTTCAGGTAACTGTTTTTCAGCAAAAATATGATTGTTGTGTGAATGTATAGATGCTTGCCTTTTAAAAGTTCAGTCAGTTACTTTTTCATACAGCGATTTGAACCCTTCTCCAAGGATTTCGTTGGCATTTATCACAGTAACGAAAGCCATAGCATCAATTTGGTGAATATACTCTTCAAGTATTATAAGTTCGCGGCGGCTAACAACTGTAAATATAATTGTTTTATCAACGCCGTTGTACATTCCTTTTCCTTGGATATAGGTGCCCCCGCGGTTTAGGTCGTTAATAATCTTGTTGCGTATTTCTTCGAAATTATCGGAAATAATAAACAGAGTTTTATCGTATGTAATCCCTTCCAATACCACATCTATAACTTTTCCGGTAATAAATATTGCGATCCACGAATAAAGAGGTATTTTCCAATCAGCAAAAACAACAAGGGCAATCAGCACAATCACCGAATCTACATAAATCATAAGCTGGCCAAGAGGAAGACGTGTGTATTTGGCAATAATCATTGCTATAATGTCCGATCCGCCTGATGTTGCCTTCGATTTAAAAATAAGGCCCAGGCCGAACCCAATCAAAACACCACCGAAGATAGAAGAAAGTAGGGCATCATTTTTAACCAGTGCAGTTTCACCCCAGAAGTAAGTTATACCGTCCATAAATATTGAAGTGAGCACAAACCCGACAATCGTTTTGACACCAAATCGGGGTCCTAATACTTTAATTCCAATAATTGTAAGTGGTATATTCAGTATCAGTCCCATTAGACCAATCGGGAAACCTTCGGGAGCAAAAGAAAACATCCCCTTGGTGATATAATGGATAACAATTGAGATGCCATAAACACCACCTGGTACAATACGGTATGGTGTTATAAAAAAAACAAAACCTGCGGCAAGAATAAATGAGCCGATAATAATAAGGCTATAACTGATAAACCACTTACGCGAGAATGCTCTCTCTTTCTGTAATAATGCCATAAATCTGATGTTTAGATATTAGATGGGAAAAGATGCAAAATTAGACAGAATCACTCAAAGGCTATTCAATTATGCTTGAAATTAGATATAAAAGAAAAAAGTGTATTCTTTTTAATCGTTTTTGTTATAACAATACTCCGGTAACTTTTCATTTCTCGCAAAGACGCAAAGGCGCAAAACGTTGATTATCAGCACTATGTGATATCGAAAGAATCGTATGTAATATATTGATAATTAGCATATTATAAAATATTACCGGACTGTTGTTATAAAAGCAAGAGGCTGCCCCGGTTACGAGACAGCCTCTGTTTGTTATTAAGTATGTGATCCTAAGCCCTTTTGCTAGACATGAATTAACAAGTCTGCATCAAATTTTATCCATTTATTTCCTGCTGGATCCCAAACCCATTGAACAGTATAGTACCAGGAACCTGACTGGAGAGAGATATCATCCGAAACACGCGAAAAATACTGTATTCCGTCGTCAAAGAAAGTTTTCCATGTACGTGTACCTCCATCCCATTGCAGGATTTTTCTGCTAAACCAACGTCCACTCATTTGATCCTCAGAAGTGCCGCCGTATATGTTATAACTTATTTTATTACTGTTTAGCTCATTGTAAGCATATGATCTGTCGCTGGTTGTTCCAAAAACCTCGTCTGTACTGCGGAATTTAACATCATTCTCCGATTCCGCCGGGTTAAACTTATTGAGCTCCAGCATCTGTGATTCAGGAATTGTAGGTGAAAGTGTAGGCTTACTTGTAGTTGGTGTTGCCGCAACTTTTGAGGGTTGATCGCCTTTTTTATCCGATTTGCTACAGGAAGTGCCGATAATCAGCACAAAAGCAAAAATGGCTGTCGCAGAGAAAATAGAATTAATGCATTTCATGATCAATAGTGTTTTGAGTTAGTAATTATTGAGTTATTGTTTAGTTTACGAGTGAATGATCACGATAAAAGTAAATTTTCTTAAATACTAATATCAATTATTTCAGATTGTCTATAGTTGCCTGTTTTTCAGATGTTATTATTCTGCTTTTTCAGAGACATAATCAGGCAGGTAACTGGCTTTCCAATTTTCGTGCCGGATGATAAAATATTTGCCGTGCCTCTTGAAAATTTGGCTAAATAGTAAGATTATAAATAATGCATAAGTTTATAAAAGTTTATAAATTAGCATGTTATAGCAACATCCACATGTCTGTTTAAATAAATGCGATTTTACTAATATTAAAAAAATAAAATGCGGGGGAATCTTATTATACATAATAAACGCACAGTTGTGCGGCATCTTTTTGTGCATATAATTCGAAATGTAATTTTTATTGAAAATTGATATATCTTATTTCAATTTTCCGGATAAATCAATATAAGTGCATGAAACTGATGAAAGATTTTTTTAGATATTACTTTGAAAAGCAATTTATAACTAATGATTCTTTATTGGATCAAAGAAGTCAGGCTGTTTATGCTAAATCTTTGAGGGTACACTTTCGGCGGATTCTTCTGGGTTGCAAAAGCGAAATTGTTCAGATTTCGTAATACTGAACGGTTGTATTTTAGTTTATCATATGGCCAAATATCCGGAGAATAAACTTAGCTCAGGAGTATTACCTTGATTTTGGATAAATAGCCAATAAAATTATTGAAGGACAATACTCATAGTAGAAGTCCGTTATTGTAGTTCAATTCAAAAAAAATTATTAACAATGTTGTTTGAATATAATGTAGACTGAAACCACCATCATAAAATATTTATTGCTATTTTAGCCCTCTTATATTGATGAGTTTCGCTTTATTATAACCAAGGATGGAATTATTAAGAAAAATTGTTGTCTCATTTGTGTTTTTCTGCGCATTAACAGTTGTTTATTCTCAACAGCAGCCGCAGTTTACACATAATATGTTTAATAAAGCTTACACAAATCCAGGCTTCTTTGGTATTACGAATGCTATATGCGCTACCGGGATTATCCGTCAGCAATGGGTTGGTTTTAAAGATGCTGATGGCAATAAGGTTGCCCCTGAGACTGTTCTTGTGGCTATAGATGCACCAATAAAATTCCTGCGTGGGGGAGTTGGGTTGAATATAGCCCAGGATCAATATGGTTTTTTTAAAGATGTAACTATACGGTTAGGTTATTCCTATCACAGGACAATGGGTGAAGGGAAATTAGGTATTGGGCTTAATGTCGATTTTTTAAATAAATCCCTCGAATTTAGTAAGTTAAAAGCAGTTGAAGAAGGTGATAATTTTCTAAATTCACAAAGTTCAAATGGTGTAATTATCACTGATTTGGGTGTTGGGGCTTTTTTGCAGTTACCAGGCTTTTATGCCGGGTTTTCAGCACTTCAGTTATTACAGAGTAAGCGCGATCTTGGTGGTGCAGGAGTAGGAACCTTTAATCTTAAAAGGCACTACTATCTGACCTCCGGTTATGATCTTACTTTCCCTTCCAATCCGTCATATATAATTACACCCTCAATATTTATAAAATCGGATGGGGTTTCGGTGCAATATGACTTTAATGGGTTGGTGAAATACAATAATAAGATATGGGGTGGCGTTACATACCGGCTAAACGATGCATTTGGCATTTTGATAGGAACTGTGGTTAAGGAAGTAAACATAGGTTATGCATACGATATCCCAACTTCCATGCTAGGTTCAGCAGGTAGTCACGAAATTATGGTCAAATATTGTTTTAAACTTGAGCGCGAAAAAACAAGAACAAGTTACCGAAACACCAGATTCTTGTAATATGTATGTGTTTTTTCCATTATATTACTATTTTTGTGGTGTCAAAATTGTCTCGGTTATACTAAAGGATTATCAAAATCGTTATCAGATATAAAAATCAGGAAACATCATGAAGAAACTGCTCTTAATTTCTCTTCTTGCTATCATTCTGGGCAGCTGTAAGAATTCCGGCAACGGTGAGCTTACAGGTGTTCTGAAGAGAGAAAAATTTTATCAGCCCGATCCATACGGAATGGCCTATGTGCCATTGGGCAGCTACACTATGGGTGTAGGTGACCAGGATGTTCCTTACGCGCACATCAACGATCCGCGGACAATTACTGTTGCCGCCTTTTATATGGACGAGACAGAGATAACTAATAACGAATATCGGCAATTCGTTTATTGGGTCCGCGATTCAATCGCCCGCCGTTTGTTAGGTGATGTTACTCCCGAGGACTTTCTGATTTCTGAAAACAAGAAAACAAAAGAAGCTTTCGATCCTCCTTTCCTTAATTGGGAGACAGAGATTGACTGGAACAAGGAAGGAAACCGTGATGCCCTGGAGCAAATGTTCCTCCCTGAACATGAACGCTACTACAGGCGTAAAGAGATTGATACCCGTAAACTCTTTTATGAATATTACACAATTGATTTAAAAGCTGCTTCTGCTAAAGATTATTCTACTGCCGGCGATAGCAAAAACGCAAGCCTGGCAAATCGTCCACAAGGTTTGAAGGATAGATCCCTCTATGTACGGAAGGAAGTAATAAATGTCTATCCTGATACATTAAGTTGGCTTCATGATTATGTTTATAGTTTTAATGATCCTATGACAGAGCGGTACTTCTGGCATCCCGCATATGATAATTACCCATTAGTAGGAGTCAACTGGAAACAAGCCACTGCATTTTGTATATGGCGGTCGCGTTTACTTGAATCATTTCTGCGCAGGAAAAACAGTGCAGTAGCAAATGAATTCCGCCTGCCTACAGAAGCTGAATGGGAATGGGCTGCACGAGGAGGAAATACGTTTAGTCCCTATCCTTGGGGAGGGCCTTATACGCGGAACGACCAGGGATGTTTCCTTGCCAATTTTAAACCACTTAGGGGAAACTATACCGATGATGGTGGTGCCACAAGTGTAATTGTTGCACACTACCCGGCGAACGATTTTGGGTTGTACGACATGTCGGGAAATGTATCTGAATGGACTAACGATGCTTTTGATGAATCATCTTACAACTTTACATGGGATATGAACCCAAGCTACACATACAATGCAAAGGAAACAGATCCTGCTGCATTAAAACGCAAAGTTGTAAGGGGTGGTTCCTGGAAGGACATTGCTTATTACCTCCAGGTAGCTTCGCGCACTTATGAATTTCAGGATTCCAGTAAGTGTTACATAGGATTCAGATGTGTTCAGAATTATCTTGGCCGTCAAAAAGATGACAATCCGGCACGCGCTTCAAAAATCTATAATTAAACAGAGTTCAGACTAACCTAAATAATAAGCTATGACTTTTTTCTGTTTTAGCAATTATACTAATTGAAAATAATATTAATCAAAGATAAATTAAAAAAATCAACATCATGGGTTTAGCTAATGTAGTGAGAAGTAAAGGTTTTAAGAATTTCATGGCCAAATTGTATGGACTTGGTGCATCCGTTGTTATTATAGGAGCTTTGTTCAAAATTAATCATTATACCGGTGCAAACGAAATGCTTATTGTAGGGCTGGGGACAGAGGCGATAATTTTCTTTTTCTCAGCGTTTGAGCCACCGCACGTGGAACCCGACTGGAGTTTAGTTTATCCTGAGTTGGCCGGTATGTATCATTTGGATGGTTCTGTTAAAACGTCCTCAAGGAAAGACCCTTCGAAATCGGTTACTCAGGAGCTTGATGATATGCTCTCTAAAGCAAAGATAGGGCCTGAGCTGATACAAAGCCTTGGCGATGGCTTGCGTAAGATGAGCGAAAATACATCCAAGATGTCGGAAGTTACAAATGCAGCAGTAGCAAACGATGAGTTTGTGAAAAATGTTAAAACGGCTTCCCAATCTGTTACTGAATTGTCAGCTTCTTACAAGCGCACATCCGATATCCTGAACCAGGATGTTAACGTAGCTAGCGAGTTCTCAACCAACCTCCAGGCAGCTTCAGGCTCAGTAACGAACCTGGCAAATGTTTATAATCAGGTTTCAGCCTCAATAAAAAGTGAGATGGCTTCAACCGAGCTGCTCTCAGGGAGCATTAAAACAGCAACTGAATCAGCAAACAAACTTGCTGAAAATTACAACCGTTCAGCCGAAATACTTGTTAAATCTGCCGAATCGCTTAACTTTTCTTCAGTAGATGGTAAGGCCTACAATGAGCAACTTCAAAAGATATCTTCCAACCTTGCTGCCCTAAACACAGTTTATGAACTTCAGCTTAAAGGTTCAAATGAACAGATTGAATCCACGAATAAAATGCGGACTACAGTTGATCAATTCCTTGCCAACCTAAACGATTCCTCCACAAATATGAATAAATACAAGGACGAAATCGACAACCTTACCAAACGAGTAGCAGCTCTTAATAATGTATATGGCAACATGCTTGCTGCCATGAATGTTAATATGAAGTAACCATATCTATCCATTAATTAATAAATATAAACAAAACAATTATGGCTGGATATAAGGAAACGCCGCGGCAGAAGATGATTGCGATGATGTACCTGGTGTTAACGGCTCTGCTGGCTTTAAATGTTTCTGTCGAAATCCTTGAAGCTTTCATTGTTGTGAATGAAAGCATGGAAGCGACTAACGAAACATTTTCCAAGAAGATAGAAGGTGCATACGCTAAATTTGAACTACAGTATAATCTGAACAAGACCAAAGTGGGTCCATATTGGGATAAGGCACAGAAAGCGCTTAAACTTTCTGAGGAAATGAAGAAATACATAAATGAAGTTAAATATAATGTAATTGCTAAATCCGATAGAATAACTCCTGAGGAAGCTCGAAAATTACCACTTAGAAAGGTTGAATCCAAGGATAAATATGATGAATCAACCAACTATATGATTGGAAATTCCCAGGATGGCAGGAATGGAAAATCACGCGAGATGAAAGATAAAATCAATAAATTTAAGCAGGAAATGCTTCAGCTTGTTGATCCGGCCTCTCGTAACAATATTAAGCTTGGTCTTGATACTGATGGCCCGTTTTATGATGCCGATGGTAAGAGACAAAATTGGGAAATGCATAATTTCTACCACACTATTCTTGCAGCAAATGTTACTATTATGAATAAACTTATTGCTGAAGTACAAAGTGCCGAACTTGATGTGATTTCGCATCTGTACGCATCCGTAAGTGCGGAAGACTTTAAGTTTGACAAGGTTGGTGCTAAAGTTGTTCCAAAAAGTCAATATGTATTCCTTGGCGAAAACTACGAAGCCGAAATCTTTGTGGCAGCGTATGATACAAAACAAAACCCTGAGGTATTAATTGGCGGACGATCGATTGCTGGAAAAGATGGTGTTGCTCTATATCAAGCTGCAGCAAGTTCTGAAGGACTCAAAACCTATGAAGGGGTGGTTCATATTTCATCACCTGCTGGTGAAACAATGAGTTACCCATTTAAAAGTGAATATATTGTTGCGCCGCCCACTCTCACTATTTCTCCTACTAAAATGAATGTATTTTATATAGGTGTGGATAACCCGGTTTCTATATCGGCTGGTGGTATTGCTGATGCCCAGATAAATCCTAGAATTTCTGCTGGTTCTACAATAACCAGAAGCGGAAAAGCATGGATAGTTAAGCCTACCGCTCCAGGTAAAACAGTTATTACTGTTGATGCGAAAATTGGTGATCGCGTTAAATCAATGGGTTCTTTGGAATTCAGGGTAAAGAGAGTTCCTGACCCTAAAGCTTATATTGCCAATTCAGAAGGAGGAACTGTAGCAAAAAGCATGCTTATTGCTGCTGGCGCAATCATACCACGGATGCCTCCAGATTTTGAATTTGACCTCAATTTTATAATAACATCTTTCACATTTTCTGGTCTTCGTTCCGGAGATATCTTTTCTAAAGAAGGTAAGGGCAATAAACTGACAGATGAAATGAAGACTTTTATCAGCAATTCCAAGCGTGGTAGTCGTATTTGGCTTGAAAATATTTATGCTAAAGGTCCAGATGGCGGATCACGTAACCTTGGTACCATTTCACTTATTGTTCAGTAATTTCATTCAATATTAAGCTGTAGCAAATTAATAGCACTATGAAGAAAATCATCTTTTTACTGCCCGTCTTTGTCATCCTGGCTTTAATTGCCAATGCCCAGCAGGTCCTCGATAGTCCCCCGCTGGATGGAGCATATGTGAAGAGTAATGTAGTTGAGAAAAAACCAATTAGTTATGCTTATGTCAGGGAAGCTGATGTGATTTGGTCCAAACGGATATGGCGCAAAATAGAATTTAAGGAAAAGATGAACCAGCCTTTCTACTATCCCGAAATACCTCACAATAATTGGCGTAGTTTTATGACAGTGATAATGGATGCCCTCAAGGAAGGAACCATTACTGCTTATGACGATTCTCCCACTGACGAATTCATTATCCCTCTTACTTACCAAGAGTTAATAACCAGAATGGAAGGTGTTGATACCGTCTCTATGCAACGTTCTTATCCTCCCTATGATTCCTTCGATACGATAATTTCGATTAAATTTAACCCAATTGATGTTAAGCGAATTAGAATAAAGGAAGATATGTTTTTCGACAAGCAACGTTCTGTTATAGAAACGCGAATTATAGGAATTTGTGCTGTAAAGGACAATGTCGATCCACAGACAGGGCTTTTCAGAGCTGAACAGGTATTGTTCTGGATTAATTTTCCGGAAGCAAGGCCTGTATTAGCTAAAGCAGAAGTGTTTAACCGTCAGAACAGTGCTGCTAAAATGACATATGATGATCTCTTCTGGAAACGGATGTTCAGCAGTTCTATTTATAAAGAAGATAATGTTTACGATCGAAAAATTGTTGACTATGCAAGCGGTCTGGATGCCTTGTTGGAATCGGAAAGAATAAAAAATGATTTGTTCATGTTTGAACAAAATTTATGGGAATATTAAACTATTATTTAACCAACAAAAAGCTTTGCCTGATTCAATGGCAAGGCTTTTTTTGTTTCTGCCGGTGAATGATTACATTTGTTGTTGTTACCAGTATTCTATATGCAGCAACAATTTCTGGAAACCAAAATTGAATTTCTTAAAGGTGTCGGGCCAAAACGTGCCGAACTACTGGCAAAGGAGTTAAACATCCATACGTTTGGAGATCTCATCACATACTACCCGTTCAGGTATGTTGATCGCACCAGGTTTTTAACCGTTAGCCAGATATCCGAAGATACAGGTTATGTGCAATTACGTGGTAGGATTTCGAATGTTCAGCTCCTGGGAAAAGGACACGGAACACGCCTCTCGGCGACTTTTCGCGACCAGACCGGTAGCATTGAACTCTTGTGGTTTCAGGGTATTAAATGGATACAGGATAAATTTAATTCCACTGAGGATTATGTTTTGTTTGGCAAACCATCTCTCTTTAATGGCAGGTATACTATTACACATCCTGAGATGGAAACGCTTGTGATGCATACAAGCCAGGCTGCGGAAACTTTGCAGCCATTCTATGGTACTACAGAAAAGTTAAAAGCGCAGGGGCTGACAAGCAGAGCTTTTGGCAAGCTCACACGCGTATTACTCTCATCAGCACAAGGAAGACTACCCGAAATTCTTTCAGATGAAATATTACAATCTCAGAATCTGATCGGGCGAGAGGAAGCACTCACGAACATACACTTTCCGGTTAATCCAGGGGAATTAGCAAAAGCCGAAGCCCGGTTAAAATTTGATGAATTATTCTTTATCCAGTTGCGTTTGCTGAAACTTAAAATTATTCGCACTAAGAAACTACAGGGTCTGAAATTTCCTGTAATTAGCGAATTCTTCAATACATTTTATTATAAATATTTGCCTTTCGAACTCACAGGAGCACAAAAAAAAGTACTTAAAGAAATTCGCGCCGATCTTGGTTCAGGCCACCAGATGAACCGCTTATTGCAAGGCGATGTAGGCAGCGGTAAAACACTTGTTGCACTTATGAGTATGCTTATCGCACTTGACAACGGATACCAGGCTTGTCTAATGGCACCTACAGAAATATTAGCGGCTCAGCATTTTGCAACAATCTGTCGTATGCTGAGTGGTATGCCAATCCAGGTTGACTTACTTACCGGCAATACCAGTACTGCGCAACGTAGGCTATTGCATGAAAAGCTTTCAGGTGGCGAACTGCATATTCTTATTGGTACACATGCACTAATTGAGGATGCTGTGCAGTTTAGTAAATTGGGACTTGTAATTATTGATGAGCAACACCGTTTTGGAGTTGAACAACGGGCAAGGATGTGGTCGAAAAGTGAAGTCTTGCCACATATACTGGTAATGACTGCTACTCCTATCCCGCGCACTTTGGCTATGACCCTTTATGGAGATCTCGATTATTCTGTAATAGATGAATTGCCGCCAGGCCGCAGAGCCGTAAAAACCTACCATTACCATGATAAAGACCTTCCAAAAGTATTCGGATTTTTAAAGCGGCAAATAGAAGAAGGGCGACAGGTATATGTTGTTTATCCATTGATAAAAGAATCAGAAACTCTTGACCTCAAGGACTTGATGGAAGGATTCGAAACCATATCGCGAGAGTTTCCTGCTCCCCGTTATGCCGTGAGTATGGTCCACGGTAAGATGAAAGCTAAAGAAAAGGAAGCCGAAATGCAGCGGTTTGTTATGGGCGAAACCAATATAATGGTTGCCACCACTGTGATTGAAGTCGGAGTTGATGTTCCAAATGCTTCAGTTATGGTTATAGAAAATGCTGAACGGTTTGGATTATCGCAGTTGCATCAGTTGCGTGGAAGGGTAGGCAGGGGAGCCGACCAATCACATTGCCTGCTTATAACCAGCTACAAAGTTACCGCTGATGGACGTAAGCGTATTGAAACTATGGTGCGGACTTCAGATGGTTTCGAAATAGCTGATACCGATCTCAGGCTTCGGGGCCCCGGCGATCTGGAAGGCACTCAACAGAGTGGTATTGTTGATCTTAAGATAGCTGATATTGTTCGGGATGAAAAAATTATCAGGCAGGCAAGGGAGATTGCCAATAGTATTCTTAACGATGATCCTTCGCTGGAAAAGGAAAAAAACAAGCGATTAAGCGAATATATTGATTTCATGAACAGGACAAGGGCAAATATGAGCAGAATCAGTTAAACATTCTCACATTCGCTGTTTTTCAAGGCATCCTTCGCATTCGCCTTTTTATCCTTATTTTTGCCCTTCCAATTAAAATTCCATTCAATGAAAATTTCATACAACTGGCTTAAAAAATATATTGCAATTGATCTTCCTGCCGAAGACATTTCAATTTTACTCACCGATTGCGGCCTGGAAGTAGAAGCCATAGAAAAATATGAGACAGCTAAAGGCGGCCTTGCAGGGGTTGTTGTTGGTCAGGTAATGAGTTGCGAGCGTCATCCCAACGCGGATAAATTGAGTCTCACAAAAGTAGATATTGGGATGGGAGAATTGCTCAGCGTTGTCTGTGGTGCGCCAAACGTTGCCGAAGGTCAAAAAGTAGCAGTTGCAACTGTTGGAACAACTCTTTATTCGGGAGAGGACTCTTTTCAGATAAAGACTTCAAAAATAAGAGGTGAATTATCTGAAGGAATGATTTGTGCTGAAGATGAACTGGGTCTTGGAACTTCTCATGCCGGGATTATGGTGCTGGATCAAAACGCACCACTTGGAATGCCGGTTAAGGATTATTTTAAACTAGTTGAAGACATTGTATTCGAAATAGGGCTTACACCCAACCGTTCTGATGCCACTTCGCATATTGGAGTTGCCCGCGATCTGGCTTCTGTTCTTAATAACAAACAGGGAACATACCACAAACTTAGCCTTAACTTACCCTCCCTGGATGATTTTACAGTTGACAATGAAAATGTGCCTATAGATGTTATTGTAGAGGACGAAATTGCTTGTCCCCGATACTCAGGAATAACTCTCCAGGGAGTTGAAGTGAAGGAATCACCTGCCTGGCTTCAGGAATTGCTCAAAGCCATTGGTATTCGTCCAATCAATAATATCGTTGATATCACGAATTTTGTCTTGTTCGAAACCGGACAACCCTTACATGCATTTGATGCTTCGCAGATTCCCGGAGGTAAAATAATTGTAAAAAAACTGCCTGAAGGCTCACTCTTTGTCACGCTCGACGAAGTGGAACGCAAATTAAGTGCTGACGATCTGATGATATGCAACACTAAAGGTGGGATGTGTATTGCTGGTGTTTTCGGAGGTGCCGGATCAGGGATTAAATCCACTACCCGCGATATTTTCCTCGAGAGTGCTTTTTTTGATCCTACATCGGTTCGCAAAACTTCAAAATACCATGGACTTAAGACAGATGCCTCATTTCGCTTCGAGCGGGGAGCTGATCCTAATATTACTATTTATGCACTTAAGCGGGCAGCAATTCTTATTAAGGAAATTGCTGGTGGTACGATTTCTTCACAGGTAGTTGACTTTTATCCAAATCCAATCCAAAACAAGGAAGTTGTAGTTACGTTTAAGGGAATTGATAAACTTATTGGTAAAGAGATTGAAAGAAGTGTTATAAAAAACATACTAACTGACCTGGGTATTATTATAACAGAAAGTCGCACTGATGGCCTTACATTGTCAGTTCCCCCATTCAAAGCAGATGTTTACCGCGAAGTAGATATTGTTGAAGAGATTCTAAGAATATATGGCTACAACAATATTGAATTCAGCGGGAGCCTGCGTTCTTCGCTATCTTTCAGTGCCCACCCTGACCGTGAACGAATCGCTGAACTTGCGTTCAATTATCTAAGCGATAATGGTTTCAATGAGATCATGACTAATTCGCTCACAACGTCAGCCTATTACTCAGAATCAGTAGTTTTTAACCCCGAACATTGTGTAAAGATACTTAACCCACTCTCGAAAGAACTGGATGTGATGAGGCAAACTTTGCTTTTTAGCGGGCTTGAATCTATCTTGTTCAATATTAACAGGCGTCAGCCTGATCTGCGTTTTTATGAATCAGGAGCAATCTATCTGTTGAATCCTAAGTTTGGTGAAAGTAAAGAAGTCACTTTGCGATATTCCGAAAATAAACGGCTGGCAATTTATATGACTGGCCGGTTGGAACCCGAAAGCTGGAATACAGGTCAAAATAAGACTGATTATTATTCACTTAAATCTTATGTTGTTGCATTGTTAAAGAAGTTAGGGATTGGAATACATAAATTAAAAGTTGCCCCATCTGAGCCTTTAATTTTTGCTTCAGGTGAATGTTTTATGCAGGATAACAAGATTCTTATGTCTGTAGGAGAAGTCTCGACTGTAGTTTTAAAGCAATTTGATATCCGCCAGCCGGTTTATTATGCTGATCTCGATTGGGATATGATTGTAAGCCTGACTTCTGGCGGTGGTACATTGTATAAAGATGTCTCAAAGTTTCCTGAAGTAAGGCGCGATCTTGCTCTTCTGATAGACAAGCATATTCATTTTTCCGACATAGAGCGGCTTGCTTATGAAAACAACCGGCAATTGCTCCGCAAAGTAAACCTGTTCGATGTTTATGAAGGAGAAAAGATAGATAATGATAAGAAGTCCTATGCCGTAAGCTTTATATTGCAGGATGAGCAAAAGACTCTCACCGACAAAGAAATTGATAAATTTATGAATAAACTTATCGAAGTTTTTGAACGTGAACTAAATGCAATAATCAGGCGTTGACAGGTTTAGACTGACGATAAATATATCTTGCAGGGATTTCGATTTTACCATTTTCTATTAGAGCAATAGTTCGTTCAAAATATTTAATTAATTACGCGGCCATAGTACCGAAATTCAATAGTTCTTTGACATGCTGATGATTTTTGATTGAGTTCGGGTTAATAGCGAACAGGCGGAAAAATCTTGTTAATAGTAATGCGTTGTGAAACAATACCTTATGAGTTTTCATTGAAAATGAGTTTTCCCGTGAGACTGGGTTGCTGAGTTGCATTATCTTGGCAATATTTACCGTTGTCAGTGCAGTATTGAAATGAAAGTATAGCTTATTTCCACTTCTTGCCTGCGTGTTTTCAAGTCCTACAAATTGTTTTGCGTCTCTGAATCCAAATTCTATCTGAAAGCGGGTATGATAAATATCGATGACATCGATGGGGGCTTGATCGGTATCGGTTGAAAATAAAAGCCGGTAGATTATTTTTCCTTTTAGCTGGAACTCTTCGACTACAAGCAATATGTTCCTGCCCAGAGCCTTCGAATATACAATCGCCGAATATGCTTTTATACCATTTTCATTCACAACCTGTTTGAAGTATTCGAGGTTCAAGTTGCTGATATCAATTTTACCTCCATATTTTGCTGGTCTGCCTTTCTTTCCAGTTTTAGGTTGTAGTGAAAGATACGCTAAGTCCGCATCATCCCGAAGTTTGCTTACCAGATCAAGGGAGCATTCCAGAATTTGTTCGACAAAATTTTTCTTGGAGAAATACGCATCTGCAACAACATGCCTGGTAATGGAAAGTATTTGTTCCTTATGTTTTTTGATGACGCCTGCATACCAATCGATTAACGACAGTTCGTTATCCTGAAGACAGTTTGTCGGGGGTGTTTGTACTGCTTCCAAGTGGAAACTTAACCTTGAATCTGCATCAATTACTGAAAGCCCAAGGATTTCAATCCCTCTAAGTGCTCTGCCAGCACACCCTGACCAAAAGTAACCAATGCCAGGAGTTTGCTTGCCGGACTTATGAATAAAGCTCGGATCGAAGGCAACGGCATTGCGAGTGCCTATCCAAGGCTTCGACAGGGCTTTGTTGAAAGAGAAGAAGTCAAAACCTTTCTCGAACTGACGACGGAAGCGTTGTTCGCCAGACAGGCTGTATCGTCCTAACTGAAGGAAATTTATCCGAGAAGGAATACTCAGGTATAGCATGAATATCTCAATCATAAAATCACGTCTGCATTTATTAAGTTTTATCTTTGAAACGGATAAAGCTTCAAGAACTATTTTTGTGTACAAGTTATAAATCGTAGGGATCGGCATCAGTAAAGTAATTAACTGGTAATTAATACTTTAAAGGTACGACTTCCTACGGTTTTATCACTATAAATAATCAGTTATTTTGCTGAATATCAAATATTTAAATAAGTTTTAAACGAACTATTGTGATTTGATAAATAACCTATTTGTGAGGATTAGCTTTATTTAATTATTGGCAATGATAAGTTTCTTTTTACATATTTCCGGGTAAAATTAGCATCCGCTATTATTAGATACACAAGCTAAATTTCTTGCCGGATTTCCATCAATTTAAACTTTTCAACGGTAACACACCTTCCCGTGCAGAATTATTGTTAATTACCGGCAACCATACATGAGGGCATGATGAGAAGCATGCACATTTTTGCCCCAGTATGTTTCGGTAATCCTTTAATTAACATCCCTGTAATAGAAGCATTAAATTCAATAACTCAATTAAAATCTCAAATTCCATTCCTAAGATTATAACATCCATGCCGTTAGCATAATAAGGTTTGGCTCAAGTATTTTTCGCAATAGATTTGTCCCTTTTTGAAAATATTTTTGTTGCTTTTTTACTTTGTAAAGTAGAACATATATAAATAAGCGTTTAAAAAGTATATTAAGTGAAATGTCCGTTTAGCGTTATTAATAAATAGATTGCATATGTCTCCTTTGAAATATTCACTAAAAGTATTAACTTATAGAATTTACGCATTCAGGCGTAGTCTGATCAACGGCATCAACATGATAAGTTTTATTAACTTATCACTGGTTGTCGTATGAAGTTAAATTTTTGTTGTGGATTTCTGAGTGCAAATTTATAAATAAGTCATTAGTCTTCAGAAAAAAGTTGTCCGTATTCCTGAATCCGGACAACTTTTTTCTGAATATCATTATTTGGAAAATTCTTTAAATTTATCCTCCCCAGCTCTTTTTTATTGCATAAATCAATTTTTGCAGATGTTGTTATTTATATTTACAATGTTACATATGTATATATTAAAAAGGGGAGACAAGACATTTTCTCATCACCCCTTTTCATAAGTTTTAATTTCAAAGATATTATGGAACAATTTTACCAACCGCTGCCGACGAATTATTATCAACATTTGACATGTCGGCTGAATCAATCAGTCCGTCGCCATTAATATCTTCCGGCAGATATCCTGTTGCGGCGGCAGATGACAAATTATCTATCGGTGCCATATCTCCTGAATCAATAATTCCATCCTGGTTTGCGTCTCCACCAAATATCACATATTTCCCCGAAACCAGTTTCAGGTTACTCCCATATGCCTGACCGATTGCCGAACTGAAGTTATAGCTCATCGTGGCTCCGGCAAATGATACCGGTACACCATTCCAGGTCTCTATGCTGTTGCGGTGCTTTAATACAATATAGTAACTGGCCCCAAGCGAAACAGGTATTACCACCGAAGCTGTCCCATCAGTATTTACATCAACCGTGTATGGCCCGCCGGCAGTTGCATAGGGTGATGTCGAATTATGAAGCTCTACTATTATCTGGTCGGCTACAGTGCCGGTAAATTGATCACCTGCTCCATTCTGTGCCTTGTTCATGGTTGTTCCATTGAACAATCCTTCCAGAAATACTGTCAGATTCAGCGTTTTTGATAATGGTTGTATGTTTACATTATAGTCTTCTGTTTCACCATAGGTGTAGCTGACGCAGGGGTCAATGGTGGTGTTATTATAGACTTCCCTTACACGCATCCGCGTCGTTCCTGTTGTTGCTCCGGCAGGGACTGTAAAGTTGATGACACTTGTTGCCGGGGTTGGAGGCGCTAGAATATTCCCAAGTTTTTCAGTAGCGTCAAATACACCGTTCTGGTTGTAGTCGATCCAGACAGCAATGTAATTATTACTCGCATAAGTACCGGGACTTAACGTTATAGTGTAGGCTGAACCGGGAGTTAAGTTTGTTGACATACTGCTGTAATAAGTATAATACGGGCTTGCAGATGCACCTGTGGCATTGTTTATGGTCCCTAACTGTACAAGTGTGATATAATCGTTTGAACTTGTACCAGTTGTATATGTTGGTATGCAATAAGTATAAGGAATTACACTGATATAATTTGCCTTCACTTCTGCATCTGATCCATATCCATTTGTAGCTGTTAGTGTAACCGAGTATTGTCCCAGTGCAGTAAACTGTACCTGCGGATTTTGTGAACTTGCTGTGGTCCCGCCCATATAAACTACTGTATTCGGACTGAAACTCCATGCCCACGATGTCGGGATATTTGTAGATTGATCTGTAAAAGTTACAGTTGTATTTGCTGCCGGACTGGTGGAAGATGCTGTAAATGCTGCTACAGGTGGAACAGAACTATTATAGCAACTGATACTGGCTGCCCAGCCAACACCAATTACTGAACCATCAGATGTAAAATTGAACGTAAGAGCGCCGGATGCATTGGATGCCGTAACAATACCCGGACTTGTTGTTCCACTATATGTCCCAATCAAAGTTGCGGCTGTACTTGTTCCATTATAAATCCTCAGATAGTCATAACCAGACTCTGTTGCAAAAGAGTTAAATGTGAACCGTACCATTGACCCTGCTGTGGATGGATAAAATATTTCAGTGAAGGTTTCACTATTTGCATAACTGCCCGCTGAGCCACCCGAATCATAGAAATCGCCTGTACAGGTGGTTATTGATCCATTCATCATGTTAAATATCGGCGGAGTCACGGTTATATAACCGGTCTTTGTTTTGGTATCCGTGCTGCCCGGTTTTGTAATTGCAAGCGTTACATCATAGGTTCCAACAGTACTATACGTTATTGCTGGAGGGGTTTGACCACTATAACTTGCAGGAACACCACCCGGAAATGACCAGTTCCATCCTGTTGGGCTACAGCTGGAAATATCGGTGAAAGTTACGGTATTACCAACTACTACAGTTGCTGGAACACCTGTAAAATCTGCAATCAGGTTTTTGACAGTTATATATCCTGTTTTTAACTCCGTGTTATTTCCTGCTCCATCCGTCACAGTCAATGAAACATCGTAAGTCCCTGCGGCACTATACGTAATGGACGGAGGATTTTGTCCAACATAACCTGATGGTATTCCTCCCGGAAAACTCCATGTCCAGGTTAGAGGTGAACCTAAAGATTGATCGGTAAAAGTAACGGCACCTCCCGAACAGATAGTTGTTGGAGTGCCTGAGAACCTTGCAGTTAGAGCAGGTGGCGCAAAATTAAAAACACCTACCTGATTCTTTCTTGCTCCACCTGAGAAATATTCGCCAATTGACCAGAATGTAACATCATCAGTAGGGTCAATAGTCATTTGGGCATAATCTCCATATCTGGAAGATGGGTCAACCTGAACACCATTTGCAATTACTTCTTCTGCAAATGTCATAGTTCCTATTGGATCTGATGCATATCTACCCGTATATCTCAATGAAGGAAATTGAGTAGTACTAACAGTTGTATATGCCAACGCAATATTACCATTGACATCCATACACATATTACCGCTAAATGCACTATGTCCGTTGGGTTGTGAATAAGTTCCTTCCTGGTAAATAGTCCAGGGAGCACCATCGGTAGTTTGCCTTAACTCATACCAACGTATACCAGCTTTGTTATCATTCCCATCCAGGTCAACTACGAAATTAAATACTACAGTATTATATGTCGGAAATCTGCGGTATTGTGCCATATACATAATGGTAGCCTGCAATGCATCAATATCACTGCCTGAAGGTTGTGGCAGATTAGAAAATGATCCTCCATCGAAAAGGCCATCAAAAGGCTGGGTGTTCAAAATCTGCGGGCTTGAGATAGTTGAACTGGCAGGAGTAGTCCAGTTGACATTAATTGACCAGATTTTAAGGTGATCAACAGTTACTCCACTCCATGCATCATCCTGCATATAAACAATAGGAGCATTCCCAACAGCAGGTAAAGCGCTTCCATTAGCATTAAATCCCAAAGGACTATAAAAACCACTGTTCACAATCCCGGGAAGCGAAAACCCAATCATTTGGGCAGTACTATTTCCAACAAGCATTTTATCCCTTTCAAGAGCAAATACGACCTGGCTGGTAGTTGGAGAACTCTGATCTTTGTTGGCAGTAATATAATACCCATCCGACCAGACAGAGAATTTAGGATAATCAGGAAAACTACTCGTAGGGAAACGGTAAACCCACCAGCCACTGGTTACTGGATTCGGCCCTTTACTAACCGCGACATCAAATCCATTTGAGTAGAATTCAGTTATTAGAAACCGATCGGCAAACTTATCATACATCACTATTGGATCACCCATTGTTCCGGGGAGTATAGTTCCAAGAGATGCAACGGGAATCAGAGCGCTACCTGTTTTATCCCATATCCTGAAAGAAGTGTTCCATGAATTCATAAAATGGTTTGGGCCAACAGCACCTGTTGGGTCACTTGGTGTAGCGCTGGCACTGGCAGCCTCAAAAGTAAGTGATGGTGCTTTCCCAGGCGTTTTGTCCGCCATTATCTGCTTTTGCCATAAGGGATCATTACCTTTCGGCAGTCCTTTACCAGGAACAGAGGTATTGGCACCCCATCTTTTTGGGTTAACTTCTTTAGGAATGTCTTGGGCAGGAATAAACGTCCCGTCAGCTATCTGAGAAGCAATGGAAGGGACTTCAATCATTTTCTCAGACGTTACAAAAAGCGTAGCTTTCTGAGCAGGCTCAGTGTTTTGTGCAAAAAGTTGTAAACCAAAAGAAACAAAACAAGCCAGAAGTAAAAAGTAAGTAATTTTTTTCATAAGAGTTGTTTTTTAGTGATTGGTGTAAGTGATTGAAATTATTAATATTAGGATAATATTGGAATGAATCTATTCTATTAGTCAAAAATATATGATTTATTAAAAACATCAGATTATCAACAATTTATTCGCCTCTTTACCGCCAAAACAAAGGACTGGTTAAGAGGTCATTTCAACAAACTTCTATGGGACAACTTTACCGATGGCAGCTGACGAATTATTATCAATATTAGCCATATCGGCAGAATCAATCAGTCCGTCACCATTGATATCTTCCGGTAAATACCCTGTTGCGGCTGCAGATGACAAATTATCAACCGGTGCCATATCGCCTGAATCAATAATTCCATCCTGGTTTACGTCTCCTCCAAATATTACATATTTTCCTGAAACCAGTTTCAGATTACTGCCATAAGCTTGTCCTATAGCCGAACTGAAGTTATAGCTCATCGTAGCTCCGGCAAATGATACCGGAACACCATTCCAGGTTTCAATACTATTCCGGTGCTTTAATACTATATAATAGCTGGAGCCAAGGGAATTAGGTATGCTTAAAGAAGCAGTTCCA
>Ga0268283_1000439_pt1 | contig 28193 bp, 14 predicted proteins | sample saktaG_13_FD_190140 | JGI IMG/M metagenome (GOLD analysis project Ga0268283, IMG submission 190140) | Saline water microbial communities from Sakinaw Lake, British Columbia, Canada - sak_2013_06_06_36m | ecosystem: Environmental > Aquatic > Non-marine Saline and Alkaline > Saline ... | reverse complement strand
GGGCCTTCGAATCCTCTCTGAAAGCCAGCCAAATCTGTAGACACACGCCTGTTTTTTATGATCGCTGTAGAATCCCGCGTGAAGCGGCTTCGCGCGGAATCGTGTGCTTTCTTAGCCGGAACCCAAGAAGTGGTTACTCAACTGATCCAATCATGTCAAATTTCAGAGACTATGGTTTCTGCTCAGCAATTGTAAAGCCATACTAACGACAGGAACTATCCAGGATAATTGGTCTGATCACCGATTGATGACAGCATGCCAAAGGCTTCAACAACCTAAATGTGAAATTTTGGAGTATCCCAACATGTTATTTATGACATCGGAGATTGCCGAACCAGACAGTTCACTTGACACCGGGAAGTTCTGCAGCGCTGACACGTCAAGTACAACACCGGCGATTCTTGTTGCGCATTCCTTGGCTTGTTGTCTCGTTGCCCGCTGCCATATCGGCAGTGCCGCGAAGCTTGGAATGGTAACGGGTACTACACAAATGCGGTCCATAAGGGGCATGCAGGCTCAGTGAGTATCGGAAAAGGCAAGAAGTATCAAACAACTTTTTTCCGTGTTATTTTATCCTTCTCAAATTTCCAAGAAAGTGTTAACCTCTATCAACTCATATCCAAAAGTGGCACCAGTTTTAGGCCATTTCTAGTTTCCTGGTAACACGGACAAGTGGGAAAGAATCGCCATGAATCAGGACAACACAAATGCCGAGATGGACAACGACCCATCTCTTTCTCCGCCTGTCGACGATGCACCTGTCTCCGACAAAAAAAAGCTCTTGGCGGACAACACCATCAAGAACTACGTCATTCTGGCCATGGGCACCGGCCTGATTCCCTCCGCCCTGGTTGACATTGTGGCCATAACGGCCCTTGAAGTGAAGATGATCGGGGATCTGGCGCGGGTGTACGACTTTCCCGTTCCCCATCGATTGGTGCGCTACAAGGTCCTCATCTCCCTGATCGGCAGTATCGGACCGGTCTATCTGTCCATCAAGATGCATTCGGCCCTCAAGAGCGTGCCCCTGATCGGCCATGCCGTCTATGTGGGAATGCTGTCCATCACGGGTGGCGCCGCGATGTATGCGGTCGGTAAGGTATTTCAGAAGCACTACGAATCAGGAGGAACCTTCCTGAGCAGCGAGAATTCGGTTTTGAAAAACTATTTCCAGGAGAAATATCAAGAAGGGAAAAAGATGGCGCCGGGCTATGCGGGTCCGGCTACACCCTGACAAGGAACCCTCATGCAAGTTGGACTGATAAACTTTATAAGAAAAGAGTCGAACCAGACCGGCAATAAGATTCTGATGGCCTCGCTCCTGGCCGGAATATCCAACGGCTTTCTTATCGTGGTGATCAATCAGGCTTCCCAGAATTATGCCGATCTGAACTTCCGGTACCTCCTCATTTTTGGATTAAGCGTGCTCATCCTCGCGCTGACCAGGCAATATACCCTCTATCAAACATCGACCATCGCTCGCGCGGCCCTTACCAAGACGAATTTGAGAATCGCGGACAAGATCAGGCGCTCCAATCTGGCGATATTCGAACAAGTCGGGAAACCCAGGATCTTGACCACCCTTTCGGAAGGTACCGAGCTCATTTTCGAAGCCTCCCGGAGGCTCGCCAATGGAGCGGTCGCGGGGATCATGCTTCTTTTCTCCTTTGCCTATATGGCCTGGTTGTCTTCCGTAGCTTTTTGGCTGTCGGTTGGGGTGATTATTTGCGGTATCATGGTGTATTTATTTAACCAGAAGACCATAAACAGAGAATTGCGCGTTTCCGCGGAGAAGGAAAACGAGTTCATCAATTCCTTGAATCATGTCCTTGAGGGCTTCAAGGAATTGAAGGTGAACCGGGACAAGAGCAATGATCTGTTTCGCAATTACCTGGAGACGATCTCCATGAGCGCCAAGGAAGTCAGAATAAGGACGGAAGCGCGCTTCATATCGAACATTATTTACACGCAGGTGTTTATGATGATTTTGATTGCTTCGATTGTTTTTCTGCTGCCCCAGATGACGTCTTCTTCCCCCCAGTTGATTGTGAGTCTCGTGGCGGTACTCCTGTTTATCGTCGGACCTCTGGGTTACGTGGTCGATGCGGTGCCGGTGATATCGGAAGCCAATATTGCCGTCGAAAAACTGGGCGAACTCGAGGAAATATTCGATAAAGCCGATGATACCGCTCAGACCTCGCCCACCGGGCCGCTTCAGTCCAAGGTGACCTTTGATTCGATTACCTTAAAAAAGGTCTCTTTTTCTTATGCCGGCCCTGATGACGAGAAGGTATTTTCGGTAGGGCCTGTTGATCTGAAGGTGAACAAAGGGGAGATCATTTTTTTTGTCGGTGGAAACGGCAGCGGGAAGACAACCCTCGTTAAACTCCTTGCCGGGCTGTATTATCCCCAGCGGGGTATGTTGTATTTCGATGATATTCCGGTCAATATGACGAATTATGACTACTACAGGAATTTCTTCTCCATCATTTTTTCCGATTTCCATCTCTTCGACAGATTGTACGGGATAAAGAACGTCGATGAGAAAAGGCTGAACACGCTGCTCAATACCATGGAACTGAGTGAGAAAATATCCTATGGCGACGGCAAATTCAGCAATATCAATCTGTCCACCGGCCAGCGAAAAAGGCTCGCCCTTGTCATTGCGCTTATGGAAGACAGGCTGATATATGTCTTTGACGAGGTGGCTGCCGACCAGGACCCCGGCTTTAGAAGGTATTTCTACGAAGAGGTGCTCAAAGATCTGAAGAGACAAGGGAAGACGATCATCATGGTGAGTCACGACGACAGATATTTCCATGTTGCCGACAGAGTGGTAAAGATGGATTTCGGAAGCGTTGTCGAAGGGGCAATGGGATAGTTATGCGCATCCAGGCAGGATTTGAAAAAATGGCGACGGGCATAAAGGGGTTATTCCGTCGCCTCAGGAGCTGTCTTAGGGCGATGAGCGCCTGGAGCCTCGCTCATATTGAAACGCATTTCCCGGGATGTGTTGTTGGCGTACTTCTTTTTTTCTTCGTTGTTGTTTATTTCTGGTCGAATATATTCATCACCATTCATTCAGGCGAGTTGGGCGTCCTGTACCGGCGGTTTTCCGGGGGCACGGTGGTGGACAAGGTATACGACGAGGGGCTCACGATTGTTTGGCCGTGGAACATCATGACGACATACAATGTGCAATACCAGACGAGTCCGCACAAGATGGAGGTATTGACGAGTAAGGGGCTGAAGATAATAGTGAACCTGTCGATCCGGTATCGTCCGGAGACGGAGGTTCTCGGGGTTCTGCACCAGGTGGTGGGTCCGGATTATGTAAAGAAGATCGTGATTCCGGAGGTGGAGGCGACGCTGCGGACCGTACTGGGGCGATACGACGCGGCGGAGATATATACGGCGAAGAAGGGGATCGTCCAGCAGGTAGTGAACGAGTCCCTGGAGCGGGTGTCGCAGCGATTCGTTAAGATCGATACTGTGATGATCACGGGGTTGGAACTGCCACTGAAGATCAGGGAGGCGATCGAGACGAAACTGGAAGGGCAGCAAATGGCCGAGGCGTATGAGTTCAAGCTGGAGCTTGAAAAGAAAGAGGCCGAGAGGAAACGGCTTGAGGCGGAGGGGATACGGGATTACAACACCATGATCGAATCGTCCCTTTCGGAGAAGGTATTGAAGTGGAAGGGTGTCGAGGCGACGCGGGATCTTTCGAAGTCTGCGAATTCGAAGGTGGTCATCATCGGAGGCGGCAAGGACGGTCTGCCGGTCATCCTGGATGCCAAATAATGGGAAGCGATATGGGAAGATCGAAAAAAGCCATCCCGGTTCTCCTGTTAGCGCTGTTTGTTATGACTGCCTGCACATCGTACGATGATCTTGCAAAGGAGAGGGCAAAGCGGGCAAAAAAAGCGACGGGCGATATACGTATCGCCCTTGTTTGGGAGGAAAAACTGGTAAAAACTTATTTTTTCGAGGGTGCCGAATTTGCGGCTGATGAGATCAACAGGGGCGGTGGGACCAGGGGAAGGAAAGTACGAACGATCAGATACAATAATAATTCCGCCAGTTTAGAAAAAGACCGGGAGATTGCGAAAACGATTGCGGGCGATTGCGATATAACCGCAGTTGTCGGACATTATATGGAAGTAGGGGCGATCGAGGCTTCGGTGACCTACGAATACAGCGGCATTATATATATCTCCCCAACGGCTACGGACGTGGGATTTTCGCAGCACGGTTTCCAGTTTGTTTTCCGGAACACACCTTCCGACGGTGTTAACGGGGTGGAGTTGGCCGACTTCGCGAAAAAACGGGGGTATTTGAGCATTTTGGTTATCGATGACCGGATGGTTTATGGTAAAGGGCTGGCCGATATTTTCTACGAAAGGGCTTCCAAGATCGGAATCAACGTGGTGGCCAGAAGATCCTATGACTATTTGGGAAAGGATTTTAAACCCCTCTTTGCAGAAATCAAGAATTTACGTTTTGACGCGATTTTTTTAGGAGGGAGTGTTCCCACTGCCGGTGAGGTGATCAAACAGGCCCGGATTATGGGGGTGACGGTTCCTTTCATCGGGGGCAATAGCCTCGATGTACCGACGATTTGGAAGATCGCCGGCAATGCCGCCGAAGGGACAATAACCCCGACGGTGTTTCATCATAATGAGAAGTACGATGCAAGCCGGGCATTCAGTAGTAAGTTTTTTGAACGGTATCATGCGTATCCTGATACGTGGGCCGCACTCGGATATGATGCCATCCAGGTATTGGCCGGTGCTACCCAAAAGACCGGAACGACGGTCCCGGTCGTTGTCGCATCTTATCTCCGGTTCCTGAAGGACTGGCACGGGGTTCTCGGTATCTACTCCTTCATGACAAACGGCGATGTATCGGGACAAATAAACGAGTTTCAGGTACTTCATAACGGAAGGTACGAGTTGTTAGAGGGCGGGCTACCATGACTTATATCTTATTTTACATTTTCATGAGTATTATTATCGGGTTGCTTGGGACCAACAGAAAGTTCGGGTTCTGGGGGTATTTTTTTTACTCGTTGTTGTTTACCCCATTTCTCGGCATCATCATATTGCTTGCCTCATCAAAGGCGGTCCCTAAAAAGTGCGAGCGGACGGACGATAATTGATTGAGAGGGCGACGGGAGTGCTGAAGACGGTCATTAGCGGGTTCATCATGGGGATGAAGAAGACGAGAGTCTGGGGCCGCGCCCACATTGAGACATATTTCCCGGGATATGTTGTCGGTGTGCTTCTTTTTCTCTTCGGTGTTGTTTATTTCTGGTCGAATATTTTCATCACCATTCATTCAGGCGAGCTGGGCATCCTGTACCGACGGTTTTCCGGGGGCACGGTAGTGGACAAGGTATACGGCGAGGGGCTCTCTCTTGCCTGGCCGTGGGACATCATGACGGTATACAATGTACAGTACCAGACAACCCCGCACAGGTTGGAGGTCTTGACGAGTAAGGGGCTGAAGATAATAGTGAACCTGTCGATCCGGTATCGTCCGGAGACGGAGGTTCTCGGGGTTCTGCACCAGGTAGTGGGTCCGGATTATGTAAAGAAGATCGTGATTCCGGAGGTGGAGGCAACGCTGCGGACCGTACTGGGGCAGTACGACGCGGCGGAGATATATACGACGAAGAAGGGGATCGTCCAGCAGGTAGTGAATGAGTCCCTGGAGCGGGTGTCGCAGCGATTCGTTAAGATCGACACTGTGATGATCACGGGGTTGGAACTGCCACTGAAGATCAAGGAGGCGATCGAGACGAAACTGGAAGGGCAGCAAATGGCCGAGGCGTATGAGTTCAAGCTGGAGCTTGAAAAGAAAGAGGCCGAGAGGAAACGGCTTGAGGCGGCGGGGATACGGGATTACAACCTCATAATCGAATCGTCCCTTTCTGAGAACGTCCTGAAGTGGAAGGGTGTCGAGGCGACGCGGGATCTTTCGAAGTCTGCGAATTCGAAGGTGGTCATCATCGGCGGCGGCAAGGACGGTCTGCCGGTCATCCTGGATACCAAGTGAGATAGGCAACATATCGTGACAGTAAGAATATTTCTGAGCATGCTGGCTGTTTTGTCGTCTGTAGCCTGCACATCCTATGAAAATCTTGCAAAGGAGAGGGCGGAGAGGGCGGAGAGGGCAAAAGGCGACATTGTGATTGCCATGGTTTGGAATCAACCGTTAGAGGCAACTCTTTTTGATGAAGGGGCAATTATGGCTGTCGCGGAGATTAATGCACGGGGCGGCATTTTCGGAAGGAAGATGCGGATGGTAATCCATTCCAATGTCCTGCAAGCCAAAGAACATGAAATAGCCAGAACGATTGCGGCGGACCTGGACGTGGTTGCGGTCATCGGACATCCGATATCAGGAACCGCGATCCCGGTATCTCTGACATATCAAAAGACCGGGCTCCTTTTCATCTCCGCAGGGGCCTCAAACCCTAAGCTGACGAGCCACGGCTTTTCCAATGTATTCAGGAACATCCCATCCGATATCGAGACGGGCAAGGTGCTGGCAGAGTTCAGTGTGGCCAAGGGGTTCAGGAAAATGGTGGTGATCGACGATGAAAGCGAATACGGCAGGACATTGGCGGATATCTTCGCTGAAAATGCTGCCAGGGTGGGAATCGAGATACTGCTCCGAAAGTCATACTATCTGTGGCAGACCGACTTCAGTTTCATGATCCACGATATCAAAGACCGGGGGGGGGATGCCATTTTTTTGGGGGGGGAGGTCCCTCAAGCTGCCGAGGTGATCAAACAGACCCGAGAAATGGGGGTGAATATCCCCTTTATCGGTGGAGATGGTCTTGATGAACCCATCCTTTGGAAAATTGCGGGAAGCGCCGCTGAAGGCACCATCGTATCGACTGTCTTTAATCCCGATGACTCCGATCCGAATACTATGATATTTGTCAAGAATTTTCAGGACAGATACGGGATTGCTCCGGATACATGGGCGGCTCTCGGATATGACGCCATCTACTTGCTGGACGAGGCATTCATTAGAGCAAGGTCCACGGTCCCGCTGGTGGTGGCTTCTTTCCTGCGTTTCATTGAAGACCGCCGCAGTGTCATGGGGAGTTATTCGTTTACGAAAAACGGCGATATTATCGGCAAGCGTTTTTTCTTCAAAGTGGTCCGTAGCGGTAAGTTCGAATATGTAACAAATTAAGCAAAGTGCAAGTGACTAAAGAGGAAAATGGCTGATCACTGCGAGACAACTCTTTTTTGCCTCCCTTTTGCAGGCGGCAGTTCTTATTCATACCGAGAATTTAAGCGTTACACGGATGATTTCGTGCGTATCGCAGCAATTGATCTGCCGGGCAGGGGGAGGCGGTTTCCCGAGCCCTTGCTCACCAGTTTGTCCGACATGGCTGATGATGTATTCGGGCAAATCCGGGACCGTTTGAATGGCGCCTATGCCATTTACGGGCACAGCCTGGGGGCGTGCATCGGATATCTGCTGGTCAAGCGGATCATCCGTGAGCGCTGCCCGCTGCCGCTCCACCTTTTTGTATCTGGCAGGGAGGGCCCCTCCGTGCCAGGGAAGGAAAAAGACCGGCATCTGCTCCCGCAGGCCGACTTTATTGAAATATTGAAGAGATTCGAGGGAACGACTCGAGAGGTGCTTGAGAACCAGGAAATGATGGAACTTTTCGAACCTGTTTTGAGGGCCGATTTTCAGGCGCTTGACACCTACACCTATGAAAAGAGCGAGCCGTTCGATGTCCCGATAACGGTTATGCGGGGCAGCGATGAAAGCTTGATGCGAGCCGATGCGCTGCGGTGGCAGGACGAAACCACAAGAAAAATTTCTCTTCTGGAGTTCAGTGGGGGGCATTTTTTTATTTTCCGTCATGCGGCGCAAATCGGCAGGGTATTTTCCCGGGGGGTGATGACGCCTTCCGATACCACGGCATAAAATACCGATCCATGATATTCGTCCTCTATTCTCAAATCGGGGAGAGGCTTTCGAATCGGGCATGGGACCGCTTGCTTTTTGAGATGCCCCGGCCTGTCCGGACGAGAATCAGCCGATACAGAAGATGGGAAGATCGGCAGGCCGGCCTGTTCGGGAAGCTTCTGCTTGCCCAGGGGTTGAGGTGGTGCGGGTATCCTCGGGAGGTTCTGCGGAATCTCGTCTGGGACGCTTCAGGCAGGCCATTTCTGGACTGCGGGATGGATTTTAACATCTCTCATTCGGGTGAATATGTGGTCTGTGCCCTTTGTCCCGCGGGAAGGATCGGCATAGACATCGAGGAAATACGGCCGGTCGATATCTCCGATTTTAAAGCGCAGATGACGCACGGCCAGTGGGAAACGATGATGGCGTCTGAAAATAGGCTCGAAAAATTCTTTAGTCTCTGGACCCAAAAGGAGGCGATGATCAAGGCAGACGGCAGGGGGATGGCGATTCCGCTGAACGAAATTATTATCGAGGGGGAAAATGCGTTTTTCGCCGACGACATCTGGGGGGTGAAAGAAGTGAGGATTGCCGATGGATATCGCTGTCATTTGGCGACGAGCAGAAAAAATCAGGAAGTACGCATCGATAAGATTGTTCTTCAGCATGTAATTTAGTTATTTTAGATGGTTACAAGTATAATAAAATTAACTTGCATTTCCATCCGTAACATGTAACATTTGTTTTCAGTCGAAGATAAATACTTTCTCCGAATATCCATCTAAAACATGCAATCAATTCTTAACATACTCAAGTATGGATTGATCGCATCACCGCCACCGCCACTGTTGCTGTTGATAATATTTCAATCATAACATATTGATATAAATTAAATTATTAAATTCGATTGCTGCTTTTATGTGTCATGTAGTCATGGATGCAATGGCCGGTTTTCGGTCGTAAAGATCATTTATCAGAAAAGGAGGGCAAGATGGAAACGAAGGAGACCGAGGTTAAGGAAACGGAAGCAAAGAAGTCGGAAACCCTGGATTGGGAGGGCAGAAAAGCTGAAACCGATAGGCTGATCAAAAACCATACTTACGGTTCGATGGGTGTCGGGCTGATACCTCTGCCGGTTGTGGATTTTCTTGCGCTGACCGGTATTCAGATCAGACTGCTCTACAAGCTCTCAAAATTTTACGGAGTTGATTTTTCAAAAGAGAGGGCAAAAACCATCATTTCCTCGCTGGTCGGGAGCTTTGTACCGGTTGCGGCAGCCGGCCCGATAGCCAGCATGATCAAAATGGTCCCCATCATCGGACAGGCAACGGGCGCCTTGACGATGCTTGCCACGGGTGGCGCCTGCACGTTCGCCTTGGGCCATGTCTTTGTGCAGCATTTCGAGTCAGGGGGTACGTTTCTTGATTTCGAACCCGAGAAAGTCAAGGCGTATTTCGCCGAGCAATTCAAAGAGGGAAAGAAGTTCGCCGCTGAAAAAACGGCCACGCAAAAAAGCTGATGAGACAACCGGAAAAGAATTTACTTGCCAACAATGGCGGTTCCGTCTTGGGTGACTGAACCGCCATTGTTGTTACTGATGAATCGGCCGGCGGGTGTCGCCCGCTGCTTTTTTATTCAGCAGGTCAGTGTCGCGGCTATGTCGCACGGTTTCATCTTTTAGGGTTAAAATCCCCCAAACTTCTTCGGTTATGATGCGTAATTCAAACAATTTCCCGGAAATTAAAGACGTTATTATTGCCTGTGCCAATTCGGGCATGTTCCCCCTGGCCTCATTTTCTTCGCGGATTATCGAACAATTTTCCTTTACTTCGGTTCTGCGAAACCATTTCGAAAAAAGAGCGTACCAGGTCCGGCATCCCGTGCCCGGAGATCTCCCTGAACTGATTGAACTCGAGACCGCTTGCTGGCCCGGGCCGCTGAGGGTTCCGGAGGAGGAGTTGAGGGCGCGGATCGAGCGCTTTCCTTCCGGTCACTGTGTGATGGACATGGGAGGTCGGGTGGTCGGAGCGATCTATTCGCAGCGGATCGCCGCCATCGAACTGCTGAAGACCGCTGATGGCAGAAACGTTGCCTCTTTGCACCGGGAAGACGGACCCATCGCCCAACTGCTCGCGGTCACCATCCTTCCCGAGATGCAGCATCTTGGGCTGGGCGACCAATTGCTTGAATTCATGCTTCAATACTGTTCGGTCCGGAAGGGTATCGAACGCATTGTGGCGGTCAGTCTATGCAAGGAATACCCGCTCCATTGTTCGATCTCCATGGAAGCGTACATCCTCCTGCGGGATGAATTCGGACATCTGAGAGATCCGATACTCCGTTTCCATGAGGACCACGGAGGCCGCATTACGGGGCTTTGTCCGGGATATCGACCCCAGGATCTGGACAACAAGGGCAACGGTGTCCTCGTTGAATACGACATTCTGAACCGGCGGCCCGAGAAGAACGGCCGGGTGCAAGCGCCCGGGTCTGTGACACGCAAACATGAAGGCCGGGTGGGTCCGGTTCTTCCCCTGGTCGAAGCATGTGTCCGCCGGGTCATGGGGGAGGCGAAACCCCGGTCATTTTCACCCTCGCGCCCTCTGATGGAGATGGGGCTTGATTCCCTGAAGTTGATGGAATTAAGATCGCTTCTTGGCGGGCGGCTGGGCCGGGAACTCGATTCCGCGTTTTTCTTCCGTTACAGCACCCCGGAGAGGATAGCCCGGTTCTTTGAAGACGGCGAGTCAGGGGAAGAGGGAGTCGCAAAATCCGTTGCACAACCTTCTCGAATGGAATCCGGCAAACCGATAAAAAATGCATCTGAAACCCAGGCAATCGGTTCCAGCCAGGGGTTCCCGAAAAATGCGGTGGCAATTATCGGCATGGCTTGCAGGTTCCCCGGGGGAGGTGAAACCCCGGACGATTTTTGGAATCTTCTGGCCAATGGAACCGACGCCATCACCGAAATCCCCAAGGATCGCTGGGATATCGATCGGTATTACGACCCCGATCCGGAAAAGCCCGGGGGAATCATTTCGAGGCACGGCGGATTCATTCGTGATGTGGATCGGTTCGATGCCCATTTTTTCAATATTTCTCCCCGGGAAGCTGTGGCGATGGATCCGCAGCAGCGGCTTCTGCTCACCCTTGCCTGGGAGGCGCTCGAGCACGCGGGGATGAATCCCGCCGCCCTTGCCGGAACCCGTACCGGAGTATTCGTCGGTCTCTTCTCCCATGATTATGAAACCCTCCAGATCAAGGGGAACGACCGGGATGCCGGAAGATCTTTTGTCGACACGTACTTCGCCACGGGGAACTCCGCCGGTGTGGCCGCAGGACGGCTGGCGTATTGTTTCGGCTTTCAGGGACCCGCTCTTGCCATCGATACCGCCTGCTCCTCTTCGCTCGTGGCGGTCCATCTGGCCTGCCGGAGTTTGAGAAGCAGGGAAACCGGTATGGCGCTCGCCGCCGGCGTCAACCTGCTGCTCTCCCCTGAACTGAGCATGGCCTTCTCGAGGGCCGGCATGCTTTCCCGTTCCGGACGCTGCAAGACATTTGACGCTTCCGCCGACGGGTATGTCCGCAGTGAAGGATGCGGGGTGCTCGTGTTGAAACTCCTTTCGCGGGCGATCTCCGACGGCGACCCCGTGCTTGCCGTATTGAGAGGAAGTGCGATCAATCAGGACGGAGCCAGCAATGGTCTGACCGCACCGAATGGCCTTTCTCAGGAAGCGGTGATCCGGACAGCGCTTGCCGATGCCGAAGTCGCCCCCCATGAGGTCTCGTATATCGAGGCCCACGGGACCGGCACTTCGCTCGGAGATCCGGTCGAGGTCTTATCGCTGGCCAATGTATACGGACAGGGAAGAAGCGAAGACAATCCGCTATTTCTGGGCTCGGTGAAGGCCAATATCGGGCATACGGAAGCGGCGGCGGGGATTGCGGGTCTGATCAAAGTCATCCTTGCGATGCGGCATCGCCGTATCCCGATGCAGCCGCATTTCAGGGAATTGAATCCACTGATCGCACTCGATACCATTCCGGCAACGATTTCGGTTTCGGGCACCGACTGGAAGACAGGGGCATCGGGGAGCCGGCTTCTGGCCGGGGTGAGTTCCTTCGGGTTCAGCGGCACCAATGCCCATGTCGTGGTGGAAGAAGCACCCGATGTGGCGTGCGAAAGGACAAACACGCCGGAAAGACCCCTGCACATCCTGACCCTCTCCGCCAAAACTGAATATTCGCTCGGCCGCCTGGCCGAAAGATATGCGTCTTTCCTGGATTCATCCGCCGCAAAAGAACGGCTGGCCGATATATGTTACACGGCCAATGCGGGTCGGGCCCATTTCAGCCAGCGGATCGGCATTGTTGCGGGGTCCCTGCCGGAAATCAGGGAAAAACTCCGTTCCCGTGAAAGATCCGGCGAGACGGAAGGTGTGTTCAGGGGCAGTTTTGTATCGCGGCCCAAAGTTGCCTTTCTCTTCACCGGGCAAGGATCGCAGTTCGCCGGCATGGGTAGAGAACTCTATGACACCCAACCGACCTTCCGAAGCGCCCTGGACCAATGTGATGAACTGTTGAAAGAGTTGCTCGACCGGCCGCTTGTCGAAGTCATCTATCCCGGAGAAAAAAGCGCTCAGGGACGGGTGGATCAAACCGCCTATACCCAGCCGGCCCTTTTTGCCCTCGAATATGCGCTCTGCAATTTGTGGAAGAGCTGGGGCGTTGAACCCGGCGCTGTTTTAGGACACAGTGTGGGGGAATACGCCGCTGCCTGCGCGGCCGGGGTTTTTTCTCTTGAAGAAGGGCTGAAGCTGATTGCGGCCAGGGGACGTCTCATGCAGGCCCTGCCGCGCAATGGAGCCATGGCTGCGGTTTTTGAGGAAGAAATGGTGGTGACGGATGCGATCGGGTCCTTTGGAAATGAAATTTCGGTTGCCGCGGTCAACGGTCCTCGGCTGACGGTGATTTCGGGATTCGGGGATTCGGTCGAGAAGGTGACCCGGGCCCTGGAGTCGCGAGGAATGAGGGTCGCGATGCTGAATGTGTCGCATGCCTTCCATTCGCCGCTGATGGAACCGGTCCTTGAACCCTTTGGGATGATTGCGCGGGGGATCCACTACTCACCGCCGGCCATCGATCTGATCTCGAACCTGACCGGAGAGGCGATCGGAGAGGCGATCACCACATCCGATTACTGGGTGAACCATATCCGGGGAACGGTCCGATTCGCTGCCGGCATTGAGGCACTTTATCGCAAAGGCTATCGGGTTTTTATCGAAATCGGGCCGCATCCCGTCCTTGCGGGAATGGCGAAAACGTGTCTGCCAGAGAAACCATCGGAGAAACCATCGGATGAACCCTGCGCCTGGCTGCCGAGCTTGCGACGCGGAAGGCCCGACTGGGAGCAGATGCTCGGCAGTCTCGGTGAGCTATATACGAAAGGGGTGGAGATCGATTGGCAGGGGTTTGACGGCGATTATTCCCGAAGCAGGACCCCGCTGCCGACCTATCCGTTCGAGGGCCGTCGATACTGGATCGGGACGGCCGCGGCCGGAAGAAAGAAGCCGGAAGCCGCCCCCATCGGTTCCGGAAGGAACACCGGTCATGGCGAAGAAAATGTGAACGATCTTCTCTACCGGATCGAGTGGCATAAACAGGTCATCCCGCCGCATGCGGAATCGAGCCGGCTGCCTTCCCCAATGACCGTCAGGGATCACTTTTCCCCCCTTGCGGGTAACGGAATCCATGCTTTTCCCGAACTTCTTGCGGGGATGGAGGCGCTGAGCATTTCCTACGTCCATGACGCGTTTTCTCGGATGGGATGGAATTTTCCTATCGGCGGCCGATTCACGACCACCGATGTCGCCGGGGTATTGCGCGTTGCCGACAAATATCGGCCGTTGCTCGGCAGGCTTTTGGGGATGCTGGCCGAAGAAGGGGTGCTTCGCCGGCCAAAAGACAGGATGTTCCATCCGGTGGTGCAAGGGTGGGAGGCGGCGGAATCTTGCAGGATGCACAATGCCGATGAGCGGTGGCAAAAACTTTTTTCAATGTATCCTCAGGCAGAGGCTGAGTTGACCATGCTCGGCCGCTGCGGAGCGGCCCTCTCCGGAGTTCTCCGGGGCGAGCTCGATCCGCTGGGCCTTCTGTTTCCGGAAGCGGATTTGACCATGGCCGCCAGACTCTACGAGGACTCGCCGACGTTCGGCGCTATGAACCGGATTGTTGGAGAGGCTCTTGCGGCAATACTCGCGGATCAAACGGGCGGCCAAAAGCTGCGCATCCTTGAAATCGGCGCCGGCACCGGAGGGACGACCGCCGCGGTTTTGTCGCATCTCAAGGGCAAGCGGGTGGACTATGTGTTCACCGATGTCTCGGCGCATTTTCTGGCCAAGGCCAGGGAGAGATTCGCGGACTATCCCTTCGTGCGGTATCAGCTCCTCGATATCGAAAGAGATCCCATCGGACAGGGCTTCCGGCCCCATGAATATGACGTGATCCTGGCGGCGAACGTACTCCATGCCACAGCGGATCTTCGTCATACCCTCAAGCAGGTCGGAAAGCTTCTTTCGCCCGGGGGAATGATGGTGCTGCTGGAGGGAATTGAACGCCGACGTTGGCTCGATATGATCTTCGGACTTCTCGACGGGTGGTGGAAGTTCAGGGACCATGATCTCAGGCCTTCCCACCCGCTTATCGGCGTCACTGCCTGGGAAAAATTGTTGAAGGAAAGCGGTTTTGCCGAAACAGCGACGATTTCACCCGAGCAAAGTGGGGGACTCTTCGAACAGGCCGTGATCCTGGGCAGGACGTTACCCGAAGCAAAGCAGACCCCGGTTTCAACGCCGCGTCATTGGCTGGTTTGTTCCGATTCCACAGGGGTCGGTGCGGGGGTGTCTCACCTTCTTGGTGCATGCGGGGATATCGTGACCGCGGCTTTTCCCGGGGAGCGGTTCGTCAGGATGTCGGACGGAGAAAATAGTGGGCATTCCCGCTATACGGTCAACCCGCAAGAGCGGGAAGATTTTCGCAGACTTCTCCGGGCAGCAGTGGAGGGAAAGCCGGCGTTGCACGGTATCATCCACCTCTGGAGTCTGGATTCGCCAGAGCCAGGAGTTTGTGCAAACAGTGATGTGGGGGCAACGTCCGTGCGACTTTGTACGGGAATGCTGCATCTGGTGCAGGCTCTGATCGATACGGATGTCTCGCCGCCGCCTTTGCTTTGGCAGGTGACCAGCCATGCCGTTTCCGCGGACGGTACGGAACGGCTTTTGTCGGGTCTTTCCCAGGCTCCCCTTTGGGGCATGGCCCAGGTGATTGCAGCGGAGCATCCCGAGTTGAACTGCGTCCGTATCGATATCGATCGCGGGGCCGGCTGTGTGAATCCCCTTTTCGAGGAGATCCTCCACGGAAAGACAGAAGATCAGATCGCCCTCCGCGGGAAGTCCCACTATTTTGCGAGGCTGACTCCTTTTAAAAACGACGATTTTGCGGATTTTGAAACGCGCCCCCTTTGTTCGGAGGGTGCTTACTTGATCAGCGGGGGCATGGGAGGAACGGGACTTCTGATCGCCGGACGTCTGGTTGCGCAAGGTGCAAGACAGTTGGTTCTTTTTGGCCGATCCGGAAAACCGGTCGAAGGCAGTCCGGCCTCGGAGGCGATCCGGCAACTGGAACGCGCCGGTGCAAGCATTGTCGTTGCGCGGGCCGATGTGTCAATAAAAAGCGATGTGGAATCCGTCTTGAATGCCATTCTGGCATCGCGAATCCCGCTGAAGGGGATTGTTCATGCCGCCGGTGTTTTCGAGGATAGACTGCTTGCGGATCATGAGGGGGAATTTTTCAACAGGGTATTTGCCGCGAAAGTCTCGGGGGCCTGGAACCTCCACGAATTGACGAAAGACATCCCGCTCGATTTCTTTGTCCTGTTTTCTTCGTCCACCTCCTTTGTCTGTTCTTCCGGCCTCGGGAACTATGTGGCCGCAAACGCCTTCCTGGATGCCCTGGCTCATTACCGGCGGAGCATCGGATTGCCGGGGCTGAGCATTAGCTGGGGACCGTGGACGGGGACGGGCATGGCCGATGCCGTCGACAAGCGGCACGCCAAGAGATCTTCCGGCCAGTGGGCCGCCCAGGGGCTTGATACGCTCGCGCCTGAAAAGGCCTTGGCCGTTTTTCAGCAGTTGCTCGGCTCGACCGATCCTCAGGTGGCGGTGATGCCGATGGATTGGAAACGGTTCTTCCGTCAGCACGCGGACAACGCGCGACCTGCCTTTTTCGATCGGATTCCGGATCACGAAGCGGGTCCTGACGCGATGCGGGAAAGCTTTTACCGGGAGTTGAAAGCGGCTCCGGGGGATCAACAGCGGGATTTGCTCAGTGACCATCTTCGTTCCATGGTCGCCGGAGTCCTGGGCCTGGACTCGGCGGCTGCCGTCGATACCCGTCAGGGTTTTTTTCAGATGGGGATGGACTCTCTGACGTCGATGGAGCTGAGGAATCGCCTTCAGAAGGAATTTGCCTGCACCTTGGCGGTGACGCTGATTTTTAAATATCCCACGGTGGAGTCGCTTGCTGAATATCTGCATGGCGCCGTTGTCAATCCCGCGGTCGGACCGGCGTCCGATCCGATCGCTGAAAACCGGCAGGGAACAGGAGAAACGGCCAAAAGATCTCTTGGCGCCGTTCTCGATGAGTTGACTGAAAAAGAGGCCGAAGCGATCCTGCTCGAACGGCTGGAAAAGCTGAGGTATTGAGAAATGGGAATGTTGCCAGCAAACCAACAGAACGACTCTCCGGTGAAAAGGGCTCTACGAGCGATCGATGACCTCCAGGCGAAGCTCACTGCAATGGAGCGGAAAAAGTCCGAGCCGATTGCCGTGATCGGGATGGGTTGCCGGTTTCCCGGCGGGGCGGATAACCCGGCATTGTTCTGGAGGTTGTTGAAAAACGGGGAAGATGCGATCACCGAACTTCCCGGGGACCGATGGAATATTGATGAATATTACGATCCCGACCCCGATGCAGCGGGAAAGATGTACATCCGGCGCGGGGGTTTCCTGGGCCGCATAGACCGGTTTGACGCGCCTTTTTTCGGCATTTCTCCACGGGAGGCGATGTGCATGGACCCCCAGCATCGCCTCGTGCTTGAAGTCGGCTGGGAAGCCCTGGAATATGCCGGAATTGCGCCTGCGGGCCTGAATGGGTCCCGGACAGGTGTTTTTGTCGGTATCGGGCAGAACGATTATGCGCGATTGAAACTGGGCGGCGCAGACCTGACGCAGATCGATGCATACGACGGCACCGGCAATCTCCACTGTTTCGCAGCCGGAAGACTGGCGTACATCCTGGGGTTGCGGGGACCGAATATGGCGATCGATACCGCCTGCTCATCCTCCCTGGTTGTCATCCATCAGGCGTGCCAGAGTCTGCGGGTGGGGGATTGCGACCTGGCGCTTGCCGGCGGGGTGCATCTGGTCATTTCCCCGGAGATCACGATCTTTTTGTCGCGGGCGCACGTGCTTTCTCCGGACGGACGGTGCAAGACCTTCGATGCGGCGGCCGACGGTTTTGCCCGTGGCGAAGGCTGCGGGATGATCGTGCTCAAGCGGCTTTCGGACGCACTGAAGGATCGGGATACGATCCTGGCGCTGATCCGGGGATCGGCAATCAACCATGACGGCGCCAGCAGCGGGCTGACCGTTCCGAATGAGCGCGCCCAGGAAGAGCTCATCCTTCAGGCCATCCAAAATGCCGACATCGAACCCCGCCGGGTGTCTTACATCGAAGCGCACGGCACGGGCACCGCATTGGGTGATCCGATCGAAGTGAACGCACTTGCCGCATCGCTCTGCAAAGGACGGACATCCGGCAATCCCCTGGTGATCGGGTCGGTCAAAACCAACATCGGTCATCTCGAGGCCGCAGCCGGAATCGCCGGTGTGATCAAGGTCATCCTGTCGCTTCAGCATAAAAAGATACCGCCCCATCTGCATTTCAAGATTCCGAATCCCCATATCGATTGGACGGGGATGCCGATCGAAGTAGCCACGGAGGGCCGTGCGTGGCTGCCCGCGGAGGGCCGGATAGCGGGCGTGAGCTCTTTCGGATTCAGCGGGACCAATGCCCATATCGTTCTGGAAGAGGCGCCCGAAGCGGTGGCAGCAGAGCGATGTGATACGGCAAGACCACTGCATATCCTGACGCTGTCCGCCACAAGCGATGCGGCGTTGCATTGTCTTTGCGAAACGTATGAAGCACATCTATCGGAGCATCCGGAGCAGGGGATCGGGGACATCTGTTTTACGGCCAATTCCGGCCGCTCTCCGTTTGTCAAAAAGATGGCAGTCATCGCGGCAACAAGGGACGAGTTGAGAGAGCGGCTTGCCGCTTACCGGGAAGGCAGGGCCTGTCCAGGTCTGTATACGCCGGATCGTTCCGGTGATTTCAAAAGGGGTTCTCCCGGACGGGATCATGCCAAGAGATCTATTGGCCGTGGGGATCCGGACGTGTCACCCGCTGATCTTGCCATCGAATTTGTCAAGGGCGGTGCCATCGCATGGAGTGACTATTACCGGGGGGATGGCTACGGGAAAGTGGCTTTGCCGACCTATCCCTTCCAGAGGCGGCGTTACTGGGTTGAGGACCGGGGCAACGGAACCCCGAAGAGCTGGGAAAAAGCGTTTCCCCCGTGGGGAAGGAGGCTGCATTTGCCCTTTTCCCGCGAAGTGCGCTTCGAGAACCGCTTGAGCGAAAACTCGCCCGCTCATCTATCCGACCACCGGCTTCTCGGTGCGGTCGTGGTGTCTGCGGCGTCACAGGTTTCGATGGTCCTGGCTTCGGTGGGAGAGGCGTTCGGGGTTGACGCGTGCCGAATCGGGGAAATGGAGTTTTTTCAACCGTTAATTATTCCGGTCAAAGGGGAGACGCCGGTCCAGTTGATCTTTCTCCCCGAGGAGGAGGGGGCATTACCATTCCGGCTGGTGAGCGGCGGGCACGACCGGGAAGAAAAAGATTCCTCCTGGATTACGCATTCTTCCGGAACGGTGTTTATCGCACCCAAAGACAAGCCCGTCTCCGCGTCGCCGGGATTTGATCCCGATGGTTTCCGGCCCCGGGCCGAGCGAATCCTTGCGGGAGATGATTTTTACGCGGCTCGACATCAATCCGGCTATCAATTCGGCCCTACGTTCAGGTGGGCGGAAAGGATATGGCAGGGGGAAAACGAAACCATTTGCGAAATGGTGCCTCGTTTCCAGGCAGGAGCGGGGTATCCGCTCCATCCGGGGCTGCTCGATTCCTGCTTTCAGATGGTCGGCGGATTCTGGGGGGCCGATCCGGATGGTGAACATTTTCTGGTGCCGGTCAGGATCGGGAATCTCAAGTTTTACCGAAAACACGCCTCCGGCAGCTTATGGTGCGTTGCGAAGAGAGAAGATGCTCACGACGGCAAGGATGCCCGGGTCCGTACAGGAAGCCTGCGGCTGATGGATGAAAAGGGAGATGTGATTGTCGAGGTGGACGGCTTTGAACTCGGCAAAGCCCGGAGGGAGCTTTTCCTCAAACGGATGCCAAAGGATCTCAAGGAGGCGCTTTACGAAGTACGCTGGCGGCCCGTCCGGGCAGGAATCGTCAAGTCGCTTGAAAACACGGGGGAATCGGTCAAAGGCGGCTGGCTCCTGTTTGCGGATCGATCCGGCGTTGCCACGGAGCTGGCCGCGCGGCTTCGGGCGCGCGGGGATGAGGTCCTTCTTGTCACGCAGGAAAAACAGTATACCGTGCATGCAAGCGATTGTTCGTCAACAAACGAACAATCGCTTCGTTACGGCGTGAACCCCGAGGCTCCCGCGGATTTCAGCCGGCCCTTCCGGTCAATCGGGACGCCGCTAAAGGGGATGATCTATCTTTGGGGCATCGATCTGGGACAGACCGTGGATGCGGCAGCGATCTCGCGGGGCGAAATCGTCTGCGGGGGGTTGTCCGCCGCGGTTCGCGCTATTAAGGAACGGGAAAACGGGGGGCCGGGGACATTGTGGTTTGTCACGAAGGGGGCGATGTCAGTTGGCAATGGGCCGGTTGCAGCCCTTCAGGCTTTGTTGTGGGGAATCGGCAGCGTGCTTGACCTGGAACATCCCGAACTTTGCACCCGGGGCATTGACCTCGATCCTTCCGAGACCGAGGCGATGATCCCGATGCTTCTGGAGGAGATTCTCCATCCCGATGCCGAGAACAGGATTGCCCTGCGCGGGGGGTTGCGCCATATCGCAAGACTTGAGAGACTCTCGGAAAAACCGGCAGAGGTTGTTCGTTTCGACGCCGGTGTCAGCTATCTGATCACTGGTGGACTGGGTGGCCTGGGGCTTGAGGTTGCGTACTGGATGGGACGCAACGGGGCACGTAATCTGATTCTGTCCGGCCGAAACGGGCCCACCGGTCCGGCAGCGGACAAGATCGGGCAAATCGAGCAGAACGGCTGCAATGTCCTGGTTTTCACCGCGGATATCTCGGATCAACGGGATGTGAAACGGCTGATAAACGAAATCGAATCCCGAATGCCGCCCCTCCGTGGCATTGTGCACGCGGCGGGAGTCACCGATGATGCGGTGCTCATCAGGCAGGAAAGCGGGCGGTTCAGGAAGGTGATGGCGCCGAAAGTGAGGGGAACCTGGAACCTCCATGAAGCCACGGCGGGCAAACCACTCGATTTCTTCGTCTGTTTTTCTTCCGCGGCGGCAATCGTTGGTGCCGGCGGACAGGCCAACTATGCGGCTGCGAACGCCTTTATGGATGCTTTTGTCCATGCAAGGCGCAAACAGGGCCTGCATGGGCTGAGTGTCAACTGGGGCGCATGGGGTGAAGTCGGCATGGCGGCAAGAATGAAAGATGAAATCAGGGAAAGATTGGCTGCTCAGGGGATGGGCGCCATCTCCCCGGGAAAGGGGCTTGAAATCCTGGGAGGCTTGCTCAGGCGGGATGCGACGCAGGCCCTGGTAATGACGGTGGATTGGGATCGGTATCTGGAGAACCGCTACCCGAAGGAGCCGCCGCCTTTCTTCCAGGTCGTTGCCGGGGGACGGGCCGCACCGGGGAAGCCACAGGCCGGGGCATCCACTCTATTGGCGGAACGCGCCATCCAATTTTCCGGCCAATTTTCCGGCCAATTTTTCGGATGGCTCAACCAGACGCCCGCGGGCGAAAGGCGTGCGCGCCTGTTTGATTATGTGCGGTCACAGGTGGCCGCCACGCTTGGCATGACATCTTCGGAACAACTGGAGCCCCGGCAACGATTATTTGATACCGGTATTGACTCTCTTATGGCGGTGGAGTTAAAAAACCGCCTGGAATCGGGTCTTGGGATTTCACTCCGCTCGACCCTCGTTTTCGACTACCCAACGGTGGAGGCCCTCGTGAAGCATCTTTCGGAAGACGGGCTGTCCCCTCTTTTCCCCCGTGTGCAAGCTGAAGACAAGTGTGAGCCTTCACGGCACGATGACAAAATCGGTTCCCTGCTGTCGGAGATCGAAGCCATGCCGGAGCAGGAACTCAGGGCCATGTTCACCGGCGGAAAATCGAAAAGTCAGGGGGCTGTTTAAGTGAACGATCTCTCCAAACGCATATCCCACCTCTCTGCGGTCCATCTGGCGTTTGCGGCGCAACAGTTCGAAGCCAAGAGCGAATTCATACTGGCTGAACAGGTGAAGCGGGCTGAACCGGTTGCGATCATCGGCATGGGCTGCCGTTTCCCCGGCGGGGCGGATGATCCCGATGCCTTCTGGCGTTTGTTGAAAAGCGGCGTCGATGCGATTTCGGAGGTCCCCCGTGACCGATGGGACATCGCGGCTTTTTATGATCCCGATTCCAACGCTCCGGGAAAGATGTGTTGCCGGTACGGAGGATTCCTGGAACGTGTGGATCTTTTCGACGCCGACTTCTTCGGGATCTCGCCCCGGGAAGCGGTGAGCATGGACCCCCAGCAGCGGCTTTTGCTCGAGGTGAGCTGGGAGGCGCTCGAACATGCCAATCAGCCGACGGAGCGGTTGTTCGGAAGTGCGACAGGGGTCTTTGTCGGGATCAGCACCTTTGATTACGCCGCGATCCGGGCGGGTTTACAAAACCGAAACGCCATCGACGCCTACCATGTGAGCGGCACGACCCTCAGCGTGGCGGCGGGACGTCTCTCGTATCTGCTGGGGGTAACCGGCCCCTGTATGTCTGTTGATACCGCCTGTTCGTCGTCGCTCGTCGGACTCCATCTTGCCTGCCAGAGCTTGCGAAACCGGGAAAGCTCCCTGGCGCTGGCGGCTGGGGTGGGCCTCATCCTTGCCCCCGAACCCTCCATTAATTTTTCGAAAGCCGGGATGCTGGCACGCGACGGCCGCTGCAAGACCTTCGACGCCGCAGCCGATGGGTATGTCCGCGGAGAGGGCTGCGGTGTGGTGGTGTTAAAGCGCCTCTCGGATGCCCTTGCCGAGGGTGACAGGGTCCTGGCGGTCATCAGGGGGTCGGCGGTCAACCAGGACGGTTCGTCGGGCGGTCTCACCATTCCCAGCGGCCCTTCCCAGGAGGCGGTGATCCGGCGGGCGATTGCCGGCGCCGGCCTCGAACCCAATCAGGTGAGCTATGTCGAGGCCCACGGAACGGGCACATCCCTGGGCGATCCGATCGAGATCAACGCCCTGGCGGCTGCGCTCTGCAAGGAAAGGGCGTGGGATCATCCGCTGATCGTGGGCTCGGTGAAGACCAACATCGGTCATCTCGAGGCGGCGGCCGGAATCGCGGGTGTGATCAAGGTGGTCCAGTCGCTCCGGAATCGGGAGATACCGGCCCATCTTCATTTTAGAACCCCAAATCCCCATATCGACTGGAAAAGCATGCCGATCGAGTTGGCGGTTCAGCAGATGCCCTGGTTGCCCGCGGAAGGACGGCGGATCGCCGGCGTCAGCGCCTTTGGTTTCAGCGGGACGAATGCCCATATCGTGTTGGAAGAGGCGCCGGACGAGTTCGGCGAGAAAGACGGCGATGAGTGGCCGCTGCATCTGCTGGCCTTGTCCGCAAAGACCGAATTGGCCTTGAATCGTCTCGTGGATCGGTATCAGCGGCATCTTGACACCCATCCGGAGCAGGAGATCGGGGATCTCTGTTATACGGCCAATACCGGCCGCTCCCATTTCGGCCAACGGCTGGCGATCATCGCGGCCACGAAGGAGGAACTGAAGGATAAGCTCGCCGCGTTGAAAACGGGTGACAAGGCCAAAAGGCAGGATGCTCCATCCGGTGGTTCATCCCCATCCCTGGGCGTATGGCGATCGGAAAAGCCCGTTCGTTTGCAGCAGGACCAAACGGTTCGTTTCGATAAGGGGGATGCGAACGATCTTCTAAAGGACCTTCAGCGTTTGGCCAAGGCCTATGCAGACGGCGTCCGGATCGATTGGGATCAGTTTTACGCAGGTCAGACGTATCGTAAAATAACGCTTCCGACCTATCCTTTCCTGGGCGAGCGATTCTGGGTGGAAACCGACGGTGACCCCGGCAAACCGGATGGAACATCCTGTGAAACATCCGGTTTGTCGTATCCTTTGCCCGGCAGACGCCTTCACCTTCCGATGTCCCGCGAGATACGCTTTGAAACGACCTTCCGCAGGAATTCCCCGGCCTTTCTGGAAGACCATCAGTTGTTCGGTACGGTGGTGGTTGCCGGGGCGACCTATCTTGCCATGGTCTTGAAGGCGGTCAAAGAGACGTTCCATAAGGAAACTGCCGTCCTGGAAAATGTGCTGTTGGAGCGGACCATGACGGTCGGTCTGGGGGAAGCCGTGCTTGTCCAGACGGTTATTGCTCCGGAGTTGCAGGGGCGTTTCACCTTCCATGTGATGAGCATCGGCGCTGAAGAAGGGGGCGAACAAGCATGGGATTGCCATGTATCCGGAAAGATCCGGATGCCGGAAGGGATTCAGAGAACGCCCCTGGTTGACGCCCCTGCAATGCGGGAAGTGGCGCGGACGACGTGGGAGGCGATTGATGCCTCGGCGTTCTATGCGGAGATCTCACGGGCCGACCACCACCTCGGCGACTCCTTCCGCTGGATCCGGAATATTTGGAGGCAGGGCAAAGAGGCCCTCAGCCTTCTGGAGACACCTGATGCCTCCGGAAGCTACGAAGACCAAGAGATCTTGTGGCCGCTCCATCCGGGACTCATCGATTCCTGCTTCCAGTTTTTTTGCATCTGGGGTCAACGGCTCTGGGCGGCTGGCACGGGCGACCACCGGATGGCGCATCAGGATGTTCCATCCGGCTTTTGGCCGGAAGATCAAAACGCCACCTATATCCCTTTTTCCATAGGTGAAATGCGGTTCTTTGGTCAAGAGATCTTTTGTCCGGAGCCGGGCAGTCGATTGTGGTGCCATTCTGCGATCACTGCGATCGATCCGCTCACCAAAGGAATGACCGGGGACATTGCACTGTTCGATGAGAGAGGCAGGACGCTCCTTAAGATCAGCGGTCTGAACGCAAGAAAACTCACCCGGGACCTGCTGTTGAAACACCGGATGGCGCATCAGAATGTTCCATCCGGCTTTTGGCCGAAAGAAAACCGTGAGGAATGGCTGTATCACGTGGGCTGGCTTCCGATCCGGCATCAGGAGAAGCGATCGGACAATGCCGTGCCGGGGGGATGGCTCATCTTTTCGGACAACGGGGGCGTGGGAAAGGCCATCGGCAGACTTTTGCAGAAGGAAGGAGACTCTGTAATTTTTATCTTTCCCGGAACTGAATACGGACTGAAAAAAGAGGGACATTATTGGATCAATCCCCGCGAGCCTTCGGATTTTATCCGCATGGTCGGTGAAGGCTGCGACGGCAATCGTCCCTGCAAAGGGATCATCCATCTTTGGAGCCTTGATACCGGGAAAGAGACGATCCAGGGCTCGCTGGAAAAAGCGGAGATGCTGACCTGGGGGAGCGTCTTGTATCTCGTGCAGTCGCTTGCGGGTAGACAAGGGACTGCGAAATGCTGCCGTCCTGAGGTTCTGCCCCGACTATGGTTCGTTACCCTGGGCGCCCAATCGGTCTCATTCCCGGAATCGGGCCTCTGTCCCCATCAATCGCTACTCTGGGGGCTGGCAAATGTGATCCGGATGGAACAGTCGGAATGGAAGTGCACCTGTATCGACCTGGGTTTGCCGGGTGGAGAAGATCAGGAAACGCTCCTTTTCGAATCGATACGATGCGCCGACACGGAAGACCGGATCGCAATCCGGGATCATTCCCTGTATGGCGCAAGGATCGTGCCGCTACGGTTGCCGTATGGGGGGGGATTATCTCTTCGGCCGGATGCGACCTATCTGATCACCGGGGGGCTCGGGGCGCTGGGACTCGAGACGGCCCGCTGGATGGCGGAGCGGGGGGCCGCAAACCTGTTGCTGGTTGGAAGAAGCGAAGGATCGGCCGCGGCAGCGGAGCAGGTCAGGAATCTTGAACATTCGGGTGTGAGGGTAAAGGTCCTTAAGGCGGACATCTCAAAGGGGGCAGAGGTTTCGGGGATGCTGGAAGCGCTCTCCGGGATGCCGCCGTTAAAGGGGATTATCCATAGTGCCGGTGTTCTCGATGACGGGATTCTGATGAAACAAGATATGGGGAAATTCCGGAAGGTGATATCACCGAAGGCGGAGGGCGCCTGGAACCTGCACGAAGCCACGCGGGGGATCAAGCTCGACTTTTTTGTCTGTTATTCTTCCGTGTCATCGGTGCTCGGGTCGGCGGGGCAGTCCAACTATGCGGCGGCCAATGCTTTCCTGGACGGATTCGTTCATGAGCGCCGGAGGCAGGGGTTGCACGGGCTGAGTGTCAACTGGGGGCCGTGGGAACTCGGGATGGCAGCGGGGATGGAAAATCGGGACGCGGAGCGGATCGCGGCCCAGGGGTTCAGGGCGATTTCCTCCGACGAGGGATTTAAAATCCTGGAGCGGTTATTGCTTCAGGATGAGACGCGGGCCTGCGTGTTGCCGGTGAACTGGGACAAGTATATTCGGTACCATTATCGCGGGGAGATTCCACCCTTTTTTGAAGCAATATCGGGAGGGAGTTCCGGGAAGCGGGGTGTGTCGGGAGAGAAGTCCGCCATTCTCGAGAAACTGGAGGGGGCGCTCGCCGGGGAACGGTGCACGGTTCTGATCGATTACGTGCAAATGCAGGCGGCGGCGGTGCTTCATCTGAAATCAGCGAAGCGGGTGCCCTCCGATCAGGGACTATTCGACCTCGGATTAGATTCGCTGATGGCCATGGAGTTGAAGAACCGGTTCGAAACAGACCTGGGAAGACCGCTGAGGCCGACCCTGGTCTTCGATTATCCGACGGTGGAAGCGATCGCCGGCTATCTTGTTGAAGAGATGGGGATGGCCGATGAAAAAACGCAAGAGCCCAGCAAGGATAAAGGGTACGGGACTGTTGCGGCCCTGTCCGCTGAGGAAATCGATGCTTCAATCGCTAACGAACTTACCAAGCTCGAATCGTTGCTGAAAGGCAAATAACATGGACCGGCCAAAAGAGAGGATGTCCCATCCGCTGGCAACCCCCGATAACCTTTTTGCGCAGAGGCTTCTCAATGCCCTTCAGGAGGCGCGGACGAAGATCGAGGCGCTCGAGCTCATCCGGTCGGAACCCCTGGCGATCGTGGGAATGGCTTGCCGGTTTCCGGGAAACGTCTTGGATCCGGAGGGTTTCTGGCGGATTCTCAGGCAGGGTACGGATGCCATCACGGAAGTGCCGAAAGACCGCTGGGACATCGACGCTTTTTATGATTCCGATCCCGATGTTCCGGGCAAGATGTGCACCCCTTACGGCGGGTTTTTGCCGAATGTGGATGGTTTCGACGCGCCTTTTTTCGGGATCTCACGGAGAGAGGCCATCGGGATGGACCCGCAACAGCGGCTGCTGCTGGAGGTGTGCTGGGAAGCGATCGAGAACGCGGGGCTTGCCCCTGCCGGTCTGCGCGGCACCTCCGCGGGTGTTTTTATGGGAATCGGCACCTTCGATTATGCGGCGCTTCGGTATGCGCAACAGGATTATGAAGGGATCGATCCCTACTTTGCCACCGGCGGCGTCCTGAGCGTCGCCGCCGGCCGGCTTTCGTATGTGCTGGGGTTGACGGGTCCGAGCATGGCGGTGGATACGGCGTGTTCATCGTCGTTGGTGGCGGTGCACCTGGCGTGCCAGAGTCTTCGTTCAAGGGAGTGCGATATGGCGCTGGCCGGGGGGGTGAACGTGATTTTGCTGCCGGAGCTTTCGATCAATTTTTCAAAGGCCAGGATGCTTTCCCCGGATGGGAGATGCAAGACATTCGATGCATCGGCAAACGGGTACGTTCGGGGCGAGGGCTGCGGGGTTATCGTGCTGAAGCGGCTGTCGGACGCGTTGGCCGGCGGGGACCGGATTTTGGCGGTGATCCGGGGCAGCGCGGTGAATCAGGACGGCCCGAGCGGGGGATTTACGGTACCGAGCGGACCGGCCCAGGAGGCGGTGATCCGTCGGGCCCTTTCAAGCGGGGGGGTGAAGGCCGGGGAAGTGGGGTATATCGAGGCCCACGGGACGGGGACTTCACTGGGAGACCCGATCGAGGTGGGTTCCCTGGGGAAGGTTTTCAGCGACAGATCGGAGACGGACCCGCTGGTAATCGGCTCGGTGAAGACGAACATCGGGCATCTGGAGGCGGCGGCCGGGATCGCGGGGTTGATCAAGGTGGTGTTGTCGTTGCAGCAGGGAGAGATTCCTTCGCACCTGCATTTCACGAAGCCCAACCCCCATATTGCGTGGGAGAAGCTGCCCTTCGAGATCCCGACCCAACTGAGAAAATGGCCGGCAGGTAAGAAGAAGCTGGCCGGGGTGAGTGCTTTTGGTGCGAGTGGAACGAACGCGCATGTGGTATTGGAGGCGGGGCCGGTTAGCGGGCAGCGGGCGAGTGAAGGCGAGCGGCCGTATCATCTTCTGGCGCTTTCTGCCAGAGGGGAGGCGGCGTTGAAGGCGCTGGCGGGACGGTACGCGGCGCATTTGGCGGACCATGCCGATGAGGCGATCGGCGATGTGTGTTACACGGCCAATACGGGGCGGTCGCACTTCGATGAGCGGCTGGCGGTGATCGGCGCCACGCGCGAGGAGATCGCGGCCGGGTGCCGGGCTTATCAGGAGAATCGCGAGGGGGCGGGTGTCAGCAAGGATCACGAGGGGGGAAAAAAGATCGCCTTTCTCTTTAC
>Ga0268283_1000438_pt1 | contig 28216 bp, 23 predicted proteins | sample saktaG_13_FD_190140 | JGI IMG/M metagenome (GOLD analysis project Ga0268283, IMG submission 190140) | Saline water microbial communities from Sakinaw Lake, British Columbia, Canada - sak_2013_06_06_36m | ecosystem: Environmental > Aquatic > Non-marine Saline and Alkaline > Saline ... | reverse complement strand
TTTGCTTTCTGCCATGGCAGGTTTAGGCGTAGACAATGCCTACATTGATTTGACCGCGCCGGAAGTGCCCATCATGGACGGTAGTGCAGGCCCTTTTGTTTTCTTAATTCAATCCGCAGGAATTGAGGAGCAAGACAGTTCTAAGCGATTTATTCGTATTAAGCGGTCTGTGCAGATCGAGGAAGGGGATAAATGGGCACGCTTCGATCCGTACGAGGGCTTTAAGGTTTCATTTTTAATCGATTTCGATCATCCTGTTTTTCACGGCAGGAAAAAAGAAGTGACTGTAGATTTTTCAACTTCTTCTTTTATTAAAGAGGTCAGTCGGGCGCGCACTTTTGGTTTCATGCGAGATATTGAGCGGTTACGCGAGAATAATTTAGCCCTCGGCGGAAGCCTCACGAACGCTATTGTCGTGGATGATCATCGTGTTATCAATGAAGATGGCCTTCGTTCGGAAGATGAATTTGTCAAACATAAGATTTTAGACGCAGTGGGTGACCTTTACCTGTTAGGCCATAGTTTGATTGGTGCCTTCAGTGGTCACAAATCTGGACACGCGCTTAACAACCGACTTCTTCGCACTTTAGTAGCAGATTCTGAAGCTTGGGAAATTGTAGTTTTAGATTAGCTTCAAATCTTTATGGCAATTTACGCTATTGGCGATATTCAGGGTTGTTACGAGGCTTGGATGCGCCTTTTAGAATATATTTCCTTCAGTCCTAAACAGGATCGTCTCTGGTTGGTCGGTGATTTAGTAAATCGTGGGCCATCTTCTCTAGCGGTGTTGCGTTTTGCTCAAAAAATAGATGCAGAAATCGTTTTAGGTAACCACGACTTACATTTTCTGGCGGTGGCGCATGATGTAGTTCCCTACGGTCGAAAGGACACTTTTGAAGAGGTGTTACGTGCCCCAGATCGAGATTCTTTAGTGGAATGGCTATGTCACCGACCTCTTTTGCACCATGATCCAGTGCTTCAAATCACAATGGTGCATGCAGGATTGGCACCTCAGTGGGATTTAGCAGAAGCCCAGGCGCACGCTCAAGAATTAGAAGTGGTGCTACGCGGCCCTGATAGAAAAGAGTTTTTCAAAAACATGTATGGTGATGAGCCGGAGTGCTGGTCAAACCATTTGAGTGGTTGGGAACGATTACGATTCATTAGCAATGTTTTTACAAGATTACGTTTTTTTACTTCTGAGGGTGCCATGGACATGGAATATAAAGGCACGCTCGACAATGCACCTCTTGACAAAATTCCTTGGTTTCTCGTGGCAGAGAGAAAAACCCAAGGAGAAACGATCGTGTGTGGGCATTGGTCTACCTTAGGGTATCGTTTTCAATCCAATGTTCACTCATTAGACAGTGGGTGTGTGTGGGGTGGAAAGCTATCTGCCCTCCGATTAGACGGAACTCCTACGTTGTACCAAGTCGATTGCCCAAAATGTGCTGAGATCGAATAGTCTACAATTTTGGAGAACAGGAGTAGCTTGCTTTTGAAAAAAAAATAGAGCACACTTGAAACTAAGTGCTCGTTAGAGGAAATCCAAGCAATGCAAGTTTGGAAAATGGTAGTATTTGGGCTGGTCTTTGTACCTGCCTTGGGGTTTGCAGATCCTACCCCTCAAGACCAAGCCAAACAATTGATGTTTGAACCCACCAAGGGCAACTGCCTAGCTTGTCACAAAATAGTGGGTGGTGTCTTCCCGGGAAACATCGGGCCTACACTGGAGGGCATTCAAAAACGGTTTAAGGATCGAGCGCAACTACGTGCGCAGATCTACGATGCTGCTGGTCGTAATTCTGATACTGTCATGCCACCTTTTGGACGGCACGGCATCTTGACTGAAAAAGAAATCGATTTGATTGCAGACTATTTGTACACGCTTTGACACACGAGGAGACCCCTAAGTGACTGAGTCAACCCATGGTCGTAGAGTCTTTTTGAAGGGAAGTTTTGCCGCCGGAGTAGCAGGCGTTGCCGTGAGCAGCGGGATATTAAAACCTACAAGTGCTCTTGCGGAATGGCCCGCCGCGGTTTTTGAAGCCAAAGGCATGAAGGAGGCTTTGGGCGGCAATGAGGGTACGACGTCTGCTGACATTACCATTAAGGCTCTGGACATCGCGGAGGATAGTGCTGTCGTTCAGGTCAGCGTAGAAAGCACTTTGCCTAACATAGACACTATTTCGATTTTGGTGAAGGAAAATCAACGTCCGCTCTCGGCTGTTTTCAAACTCGCTCCGGAAGTGTTGCCTAACGTCACCACTCGAATCAAGATGGCCAAGACTTCGGACATCGTCGCGGTACTCAAATCGGGTGAAAAGACGTTTAATGCAGCAAAAGAAGTCAAAGTAACCATCGGTGGTTGCGGCGGTTAATCCACTAGTCCAGAGGAATCTATTCAAACATGGCCACCAATACGATTAAGATTCGTGCTTCACTCAGTGGTGACGTTGCGAGTGTAAGGGCACTCATTCAACATCCGATGGAAAGCGGAATGCGAAAGGACAGCAAAACTGGTGAGATCGTTCCTGCCCATTTTATTGAGGAAGTGATTTGTGATTTGAATGGCAAAACAGTGTTGACTGGGTTGTGGAGCGGGTCTGTTTCCAAGAACCCTTTCTTGTCTTTTAGCGTTCGAGGTGCTAAAGCAGGGGATTCTGTTGTCCTGAAGTGGAAGGATAACAAGGGAGACACTGACTCCACGGAAGCTAAAATCACTGCTTAATTGACTTTTTAAGAGCACTGCCTTTGGGTGGTGCTCTGCCAATGAGGTTTCCATGGCAAAAGGTGCATTTTTTTTCTTGGGTCTATGTGTTGCCACGGCTTCTTTGGCAGGACCAGCAGAAGACCTAACCCAGTTCCAATCTTCCTTTCGGAAGACATTTCCTGCAATCCCGTTTTCTGAATTTGCCAATGGCGCATATGCACTAGACGCTGAAGGCAGGAAAAATTGGGAGGCTATTGAGGAATTTCCTCCTTATACCCCTGGCTTAGAAGACGGAAAAAAAGCATTTGAAACTCCGTTTGCTAACAAAAAAACTTTGGCGGATTGTTTACCCAATCGAGGCATTGGTATTCGTCAGACGTACCCACGTTTTGATACCAAAATGGGTCAGGTGCGAACGTTAGAAGACGCCATCAATGATTGTAGGGTACAAAATGGAGAAAAGCCCTACGTTGATTTAGAAAAAGGGGAAGTTGCGAATATCTCCGCTTATTTAGCCTCTACTTCTCGCGGAAAACCAATGGATATTTCTATTCCGAAAGATCCAAGGGCGTTGGCAGCCTACGAAAAGGGAAAACGCTTTTTCTACGCAAAACGTGGACAACTTAACTTTTCTTGTGCAGATTGTCACGTGAAAAACGCTGGAAAACGTTTGCGCTCCGATACCTTGAGTCCGGCACTTGGGCATGGCGTAGGGTTTCCTGTGTACCGATCTGCGTGGGGATTTTTGGGCACCTTGCACCACCGTTATAAGGGTTGCAACGAGCAAGTTCGGGCAAAATCTTTTCCTGCACAAAGCGAAGAGTATCGAGATCTCGAGTATTTCCAAGCCTACATGAATAACGGGGTTCCCGTTTCTGGGCCTAGTGCGAGAAAGTAGTTTTTTAGGACCCCTGGGCAATCCTAGTTACCAAAGTCTTGGGTAGTTCAGGGGTAGCATTGAATAATTTAGACATCATTCTCATTACGTTCAATCGAAGAGATTATCTTGAAAAAACACTAAAAACTCTCTTCTCCTCGCCGTTTCGCAAATGCAACCTTTGGTTGCTCAATAATGCTTCTACGGATGATACCCTGAAGGTTTGCCGTTTTTGGCAATCTCAGTTTCCACGGTGCACGTTGGTGACCCACGTGTTTAATATTGGAGGAAATGCCAACATTTTGCGTGCCTACGAATATGGAAATGCAGAGTACAAGTGGATTTTGTGCGACGATGATGATTTACAATTTGAAGCAATAGAAGATTTACTAGAGGCAATTCAAGGGAGCAAACATGACCTCATTCGAATTTCGGATGCCGAAATCGAAAAAGAAGAACGCGGACAAGCAAACACACTTAGTGAAATTTTAGAAGGCAGAAATCAATCCTCTTTTCTTTCTTTTAGTTTCGTTCCTGGAGTGATTTTTCGTACCAGCTCAATTGCTTCGACAATGAATCGAGCTTACCACCACATATACACTTCTTATCCACAACTCTTCGTTTTATTGGGTGCTTTTGAATTATCTGCCAGTGTCTACACCACCCGCCAAGCCATGGTAGTGCGCGGTGTTAACACCAATGGAACAGGTTGCGAAGTTTATCGGTATTGGTTTCTTGCGACACAAGCTATTCGAAGTTCACTCGGGCAAAAAAAAGCTATTTCTACTATTTTATTTCGTAAAACCATATTTGGTCTTGGTATTTCTATTACTAGGGATAAACTAAACGGACGACGGCTCGGAAATCTGTTCTCTGCTTGGAGATCCAACTACCAAAGTGCGCCTAATTGGTTCTCAAAACTCGTGGTTCTTTTAAATTTCCCTTTTGTTTTAGTACCAAAACCAATTCTCCAAAAAATAGCTTCTATCCTAGCACCTGAAAGATTCCAAGCTTGGAACTTTCATCAGGTTAGCCAGAACCGCGGACATGATGAATCGTAGTTGTAAAAGACTTATACCTTTCGCAGAGAAATAAGTAGCATAAGAAATGCCATCAACCCTTCTGCAGCGTAAGTAGCCAATGCGGCTCCTTGCCATCCAAACGTTGGTATCCAATACAAATTCAAAAAAACGTTGCCCCCTGCACCAAGTAATAAAATAATTGTTACGTACATTTGTTGACCAGTGGCACTAAGCAGAGTTTGCAAAAACAAGCGGGGCAAAGAAACAATAGGGAGCCAAGCCAACCATTGCAACACAGAAACGGTCGAAACATATTCAACACCAATTAACATTGGTAAAAAACTGGCAAAAGAGTAAAGGAAAAAACTACTCAAAACAGTAAAAATGAAAGGCATGGGTAGAATTTTCCACATATAATGTAACGTGTGACCCATCCCCATTTTGCTCTCTCGAAAAAAACGAGGTAAAGCAGCCAAAAGAAAAGAAAGTACTGGCACAGTCGCAAAATCAACTACTCGATAGCCTGCAGAATAGATCCCTGTGATTTCTAATGTACTTAAATTCGCCAATATCGTTTTATCAATGTCCACATATACTCTGTTAGCCACGTTTCCAAAAGAAAAAGAAAGACCTTCTGGAATTTTTTTTAATAAAATAGAAAATACTGGTCTCTTTGCGATACCAAGGTCCTTTCTCAGCAATCTCCAAGCGTAAATAGCACCTATAAGAGAAGCAACCGCGTAAATCATTCCCCACATAGCCAACCGATTTTCTGAAGAAGTTACTGGTGCCAATGCTACCAAAAGTAATGCACCTATAAATCTCGGAACAACGGGTGTCAAGAAAAGCCGAGACGCACGACCAATTCGTTCATATCCTTGATAAGCACTGAGGGCTGCTGCCACAATAGGCGTGAAGGTTAACTCTGCAAGGCCCACAAACATTACAATTTCAATCGAGATTGACGGAACAATGGCAAAAGCCATGGCAACATATCCAATCCAAAGCAATGGCATACTTAATAAAATTGCAAAAAGTGTTTCTCCCCAGACCGTAGGAAAAATTTTTGGATCACGAGAAATTTCCCGCACCATTACGGTTTGCATGCCCATTCCGACAAAATTGCTAAAAGTCCCTGCTAACGCGAGTAAGGCAGAATAGATACCATAGTCTGAGACCTTAAGAACGCGCGCGATAACCAAAAAAACGGCAGTTTGAATGAGCGTTCTTAGTCCCATCCCCGCAGTCATTGCCAAAGTTCCTTTGGCTAATGTTCCTAGGTGCCAGGTCTTAATAAAGATATCTTTTAGATACATTCTGCGAGCATTGATTGGTAAAGAGAAAGATATTTTTCTAAAATTACCTCAGGATCAAAATGTGTTTCTGCCCTTTTTCGAGCGGCTGCGCACATATCTTTCCAAAGTACTGGATCCGAAGCTAAACGTTGAACAGCTTCTGAAAAAGCAATTACATCGTCCTGTGGGCATAAAAAACCAGTGACGCCGTCTTCAATAACTTCTGGCAATGCAGATCCATCGGTAGTAATTACTGGCAATCCGCAAGCTTGGGCCTCTAAAACGGCCAATCCAAAACCTTCTAGCCTAGAGGGAAATAATAGTGCATCGCAACTTTGGTACAGTGTTGCCATTTCGAAATCATCTTTGCACCGTGGCAATATCCGAACGTTTTTATCTAAGGCAGATACTTCGGAAGTTCGTAGACCCGCTAATATCCACAACTCAAAGTCACTTCCAAGAGATTTCAAAATCGGAAAAAGGAGATCTACTCCTTTTCGACGAGACCAATTACCAACAAAAAGTAATCGAAATGGGGTATGAAAACGTTGTCGAGGTATACTCTTAAAAGTAATAAGATCAACGCTATTTGGAATGACCTCCATTGCATGACATCGATAGATATTCTGGACACTCTTTTTGGTGTATTGGCTTACCGTACTAATCCGAGTTGCACGATCTAAATTTTTTTGTTCTAAAAATCTAATCCAGGTTTGGTGATACAATGATTGAGAAAGGTTTTTATATGGTTTCAAGGCAGGATCTAAGACGCAGTGGTGTGCTGTTGCGAGAATAGGTAGATTCTTCGGAACGAATCGTTGAGGCAACCAAGTGTTTATGTGGGCCATATTTGCCCAAGACGGCACAGAAGGAATGGGTACCGATAAAGGCGCATATTCGGCACGATGCGGCAACCAAGTAATTTCTGTTTGGATACCACGTCGACGAAGTTCATCAGTCAACCTTACCGTAAAAACATCTGCACCACTTCCTGATCGAATCGTAGGAAACCAAATAGCAGGCACACGAGACATTTTATGAAAACCTTATTAATTTCACACACACATCCTCCTAGCGTCGGAGGTATTGAAAATCAAAATTACGAACTCTCCTATTGGCTTTCTAAAATAACAGATCTTCAAACTCTTGCAAACCGAAAAGGAAAAATTTTTCTACCGATTTTCATGTTGTTTGCATTTTTTCAAGGTTTATTTTTAGAATATGACGTCATTTTTTTGGGGAGTGCAGTGCTGTCACCTATTGGATGGCTTTTGAAAGTTATTCGTAGGAAACCAGTGGTTTCTATTGTCCACGGGCTAGATCTCACTTTTCAAAATAGGTTGTACCAACTTGTTTGGGTCAAGTTTTGCACGACACGGTTAGATAAAATCATTGCCGTTGGGAGAGAGACTCTACGGATTGCAGAAAAAAAAGGAGTTTCTAAAGAAAAGCTGGTATTTATACCCAACGGAGTTAATGTACACAGACATGCAGGCAAGTTTTCTCGAGTAGATCTCGCAATTCTCTTAGGTCAAAAGTTAGAAAATAGAAAAATACTCCTTACTTCTGGAAGACTTGTCAAAAGAAAAGGAGTCGCATGGTTCATTCGGAATGTTTTGGTGCGACTTCCCAAAAATGTTTTATACGTAATAGCAGGAGATGGGCTAGATCAAAGGAATGTACTAGATGCCATTCAAATACTTCCCGACCGAGTACAGTGGTTAGGTTATGTCACCGATCCCATTCGAGACATTCTCTTTCATACCTGCGACGTATTCGTACAACCTAATATTAAAATTGAAGGGGATATGGAAGGTTTTGGTATTTCAGTCATCGAGGCCGCTTTTTGCCGCATTCCTGTGCTTGCGTCTCGTTTGGAAGGTCTCCAGGATGCAATTCAAGAAGGAAAAAATGGATTTTTAGTAGAACCTGAGAATCCGGAAGCTTGGGTAGAGAAAATCTTGCAAACGCTCTCGATTCCGAATTTTCGGGCAGAGCAAGGAGAACAATTTAGGAATTTTGTCATTGCTAATTATCGCTGGGAAAAAATCGCAGAAGTTTATCGCACCGAAATTGAAAAAGTACATGTTTTACACTCCACCCAAGGCAGATAACAACGCATTGAGTGCAGCAGGCTCTACTGGCTTGACTAGATGATAATCAAAACCCGCAGCACGTGACCGTGTTTGTGCTTCTTCGTGCCCGTAACCAGTAACTGCTACTAAATAGGGTCCTTCCCCTCCTGGTAAAGCACGTATCCGCTCTGCAGTGGTGTAGCCATCGATACCGGGTAAACCAATGTCTAACAGTACTACATGAGGTTGAAAGGGCAGTATCTTTTCTAAAGCGGCTTCTCCCGTGTTGGCCACCAACACTTCGTGCCCTTCCATGCTTAGCCAGAGGACTGTTGTCTCTGCGACCACGGCATCATCTTCCACGAGCAAAATCCTTAGCCCTCCTTCTAGTTTGCCTTGTGTGTTGGTTTCTGTTGCATGTAAAGCTGCGGGAGATATCTCTGGCAAAGGAAGTTGGATCGTAAAAGCGGTCCCTTGGCCGTAACCACCACTAGCAACAGAAATTTGTCCCCCGTGCAGTTTGATTAACCGCTGCACCAATGTGAGGCCAATGCCCAAACCTCCTTGTGCTCTGTCTAAACCACGCTCTCCTTGCTGAAATAAGTCAAAGACACGCGGCAAAAGATCTTGAGAGATTCCAATACCGTTATCTCGAACCGTAATAGTTAGTTCGCGTCGTCCTGCTACTGCAATCAGTTCGATTTCTCCATTTTCTTGAGTATATTTTGCGGAGTTATCCAACAGATTTTGCAGCACTTGCGTTAGACGAATAACGTCTCCCTCCAGAATGACAGGATAAGCAGGCAATTTTACGGTGAGCCGATGTTTTCGGCTTTCTATAATGGGTCTCGTAGCTTCACGAGCCTGCTGAACTAAATGCGCGAGTTCTGCTCGTTCCTTTCGAAGGGTAATCTTTCCACGAACAATCCTTGATATGTCTAACAGGTCGTCTACGAGGCGTGCCAAGTGCCGAACCTGTCGATCAATGACTTCACGAACCCATTTTAGTTTTGGGTTTTGAAGATCTAACAAACCCATGATATGCACCGCATTTCGAATGGGTGCCAACGGATTGCGCAGTTCATGCGCCAACATTGCCAAAAACTCGTCCTTTCGACGATCCGCAGTTTTCAGCTCTTCTTCCGCGCGGTACCGAGCGTCCACATCTGTAGAGGTGCCATACCATTTGACGACATGCCCACCCACGTTGTGTACCGGCACGGCGCGAGTTAAGTACCATCGAAAGCTCCCATCAGAACGTTGGATCCGGTGTTCAATCTCGTAGGAAGCACCAGTTTGAATTGCACGGCGCCAGGTTTCCGCAGTTTTCCAACGATCCTCAGGATGTAGAATCGGTTGCCATGGTGCTGAGGCATTTGGATTTGGGTCGCAAAACTCTTCGTGGCGACGGTTATAGTAGTCAACTACTCCTTCCGTGTCAGCTGTCCAAACTAATTGAGGCATGGCCTCTGCCAACTCGCGCCAACATTTTTCGTTTTCGGTAATAGACTCCTCAATACGTTTACGATCTGTGATATCGAGGTGAAGGCCAGAAAGGCGCAATGGCGTCCCGTCTGCACCACGATCGATTCTACCGATAGCCAAAATCCACCGCGGCCTGTGGCGCGGATGTAACACTCGAAACTCTACACGATATTCTGGAGATCGCCGATCTCCACCCTGATGCGAAAGACGTGGCCCTAAACGTTTTTCAGGAGATCGCGGATCTATGGCGTTCCGAATCGCCTGTTCTGCGATCATGCGGTCTTCTGGGTGTAAATACCCTTTCCACTCTTCGTAGTTAGGTGCACCATGACTTGGATCTATCCCGTAGAGATCAAAGTTCTCTGGGGACCACAAGAACGTGCCAGTCCGTAAATTCCATGTCCAAGCACCCGCCTTTGCACCGTTCAAAGCAAGGCGCAACCGATCTTCATTGTCGTAGATCGCTTGTTCTTTGGCTTTTCTAGCAGAAATGTCAGTACAATAGGCGGCGACCCTCCCTCCTTCTGAGTCGATCCAAGTAAGTTGTATTTCTACGTCAAAAACAGTGCCACCCTTCCGACGATGCCGACTCTCGAAATGATCACTTCTTGTTTCTTTTAAGAGGCGCAACCGATCTCGCACGGCTTCTGAATCTTCTTTTGCCTCTAAATCCCAGATATGCATACGAACTAAGGCTTCTCGGTCATACCCGCTCATTTTGCAGTAAGCAGAGTTGACCTCTAAGATCCTACCCTCTGGATCGGCTATCCACAATCCAGCAGCCATGGCTTCTAAGAAAGCACTTGCAAGAGGATCAAAATGTGGCGTGTTTGAGTTTGTCATGGAGGCGAATCAATCTTGAGACACATCAACAACGTCCGTTGCAACGGATTATTATTGTCATCACTCACCATTAGCAAACGCCCATCCCCGAGGGAAGTCAATCCTTCGAAATTATCGATCCGCCACCCACGAGAGGTATCAAAGACCACAATCTCTCGAACTTCTACGGACTCTGCTGTCAGCAAAACTTGCCGTAAGGTAATCAACATTGGTTTGAAATACGATACAAATGCGCGCTCTAAGGTGATTAAGGATCCATCTGGCAAGACTGTCATGTCTACCAAGGCATTCTGAGGCGCACTTCCTCGAGGAAAAGTCCAAGTTTTGCCTCCTAATGAGTACAAAGAAAATTTTGTGGGATCTGCAGAACGAAGCGGCCATTCGGGGCCTGTCAAAATACCCCAATTAGGATGTATTGTGACGGCTTCCAAAGCTTGATTAGCTCCGCGGTAGTGTTTAACATCCCTTAATACTTCCGGAAGAGGTATATCTTCCAAAAAAACACCCGTGGTCGTATAAACCGAGATCCTAGGTCGTTCTTCAAACGATACTAATAGTTTGGGTTTCCCTGAAGAATCATATCTGAACGATAGACCTTCAGAGTCGCGGTCGCTACTCTCCAAACGTTTGCCAGATGGGTCTTGTAGTGGGTATGCCCCCAACAACTCAACATTTACCAAACGTTCTTTTTCAAAAAAAGGTTTGAGGTGAAACAACACACCGTAATCAGAGAGAGCATACAACACCTTTTCACTTGCATTCCAAGCTAGTCCTGATAACCCGTTGAGGGAATATCCATTTTGGATTGCCGAAGATAAATCAAGGGTTCCGCATAGACGTACACCCATGACCTGATCTCCAGTCAGGTATTCCTCTGAAAGTTCTACCTGATGCACTGAAATAGGACGTTCTTGGATTAAACCTGCACAAGTAAAAAGGGTGGAAGAAAGTGCCAAAATGCTCAAAATCTGATTTTGTAGAACCATATTAGGTGGAACCACCTTCCGTCGAAATGGAATGCACTTGGCGTTGACTGCTTGGTAGCTTGGATCCCCGTCGAGCCCTCGCTCCAAAATAAGATTGCAAAGCTTTGGAAGAAAGGGTCAATACTTGTTTTCCAGAATGCAAACACAGTTTTTCCCCAATGCGTATCGTTGTCCAAGCTACGATTCGTTCCCCTTCGTCCTCTAATTGAATCAGTTTTACTCCTTTTCCGCGTGCCAGTTTAGGCAACTCTTCTGCCGAAATCACTAATAGATAGCCAACATTAGTGACTAGTGCCAAACGCAAGGAAGAGAAATCTTCCGGAAGAACAAGAGGAGGCAAAACTTGAGCATCTTTAGAGACGGTTACTACGGTTTTTCCTGCACGGTTACGTGTGGTTAGGTCTTCTAGCGTGGTAATGAAACCGTACCCGATGTCTGTACCCAATAGTATTTGGGTTTCCAAATTTCCCATGAGTACTGAAATAAAACGTGTACCGTCCGGTGGGGAAAGTTTTCCCGAAAGTGGTTCCCCTTGACCACGCGCCGAAGGCAAGGTGTTGGCAGGCAAAGCGTAACTTCGTCCGGTGTTGTCTAAGAAAATAGCCACTTGGTTGCTTTGCCCCCGAGCAGCTACTAAAAATTGGTCACCCGATTTGTACCCCAATGTTTCGGGATCCACCTCATGACCTCCCTTCGCAGCACGCACCCAACCGCGTGCGGAAAGGACTACCGTGACCAATTCTGCTGGAACTAAGGAAGTTTCCTCTAAGGCTTTTGCAAGCCTTGGTGAGCTTACAAGCAAAGGAGAACGACGAGCATCCCCATATTTTCTGGCATCCGCATAGAGTTCTTCTGCGACTTTTTCTCGCAAGAGAGCCTCTTTTCCGAGGAGACCTTCCAGTGTTCCACGTTCCCGAGTCAACTCCAGCTGTTCATTGATGATACGAGACTCCTCGAGTCGCGCTAGAGAACGCAATTTCATTTCTAAAAGGGCTTCTACTTGGATATCGGAGAGATGTAATCGATTTTTAAGCCGCTGTTTTGGATGCTCATCATCTCGCAAGATTTGAAGAATCTCTTCGAGATGCAAATACACGATCCGAAACCCCTCTAAGAGGTGTAATCGCCGAGAAACTTGATCCAAACGATGTGTCAGGCGATTACGTACCGTTTTAATCCGAAATTGGAGCCACTCTTGCAATATTTGATACAGTCCTTTTACCTGTGGGCGACCATCCAAACCAATGAGGTTGAGATTGATCCGGTAACTATGTTCTAGGTCTGTGGTCGCGAATAGGTGCGCCATCAGTTCTTCAGCATCTACCCGATTTGATCGAAGAACAATGACCAAACGAGTTGGATCCTCATGGTCGGATTCATCACGGAGGTCTTCCACCATGGGAAGTTTTTTGGCCGACATTTGAGCCGCAATTTGTTCCAACACCCGGGCAGGAGAGATTTGATGTGGCAAAGCGGTAATGACAATAGAAGAAGCACCATCTGTTTCTTCTGTTTCCCACTTAGCACGCATTCGCAAGGATCCAGTACCAGTTCGGTAGGCACGGATTAAGTCTTCACGAGGGGTAATGATCTCAGCTTCGGTAGGGTAATCTGGCGCGGGCATCCATTTGCACAGCTCTTCCAGTGTTGCTTTGGGACATTCGAGCAAATGTAAACAAGCTTGTACGACTTCGCGAAGGTTGTGGGGTGGAATATCCGTGGCCATTCCCACAGCAATGCCAGTGGCACCATTCAACAGAAGATTAGGCAGGCGCGCTGGCAAGAGAGAAGGTTCTTGAAGTGCCCCATCAAAGTTTGGCACCCAGTCTACCGTGCCCTCTCCTACTTCACGGAGTAGAACTTCCGAAAAAGTAGAAAGGCGCGCTTCGGTGTACCGCATGGCTGCAAAAGATTTTGGATCATCAGGGGAACCCCAATTACCCTGTCCGTCGACCAATGGATAACGAAAAGAAAAAGGTTGGGCCATGAGCACCATAGCCTCGTAACACGCACTGTCGCCATGGGGATGAAACTTACCTAGGACGTCTCCCACCGTTCGGGCAGATTTTTTTGGTTTTGCATTTCCGGAAAGTCCTAATTCTGACATGGCATAGACGATACGTCGTTGAACAGGTTTTAGACCGTCTCCGAGGTGTGGTAGAGCACGATCTAGCAAGACATACATCGAATAGTCTAAGTATGCTTTTTCAGTAAAAGCTGATAAAGCCTGTTGTTCTGGTGTTTCGGTACGCATATCACTAGACATTGCTAACCACTCCCCACTTTAGGAAGACTGTGAAGGTCACTTTATGACACCCTTATGCCGAAACTCGTCATGAGGGATGATCTGGTCTACTGGATTTAGTGTACCCTGAACAGTGGCAGTGGGCAGTAGAAGACGATCTTTATCCCATTTTGCGAAGAGGATGGCACGTGTTTTGCAATCCTCTCAAACAGTCTCACTGGTATTTTAGTGTCTAAAAACAGTAGCTGAAACCATTTAATGAGGAGATTTTCCAATGTATCAGAAATAACAAGGCTTTACTTTAATTGAGTTGATGATTGTCGTAGCGATCATCGGTATTTTGGCCGCGGTAGCTATTCCTGCCTATAGTGATTACACCATCCGAAGCCAAGCCTCAGAAGGCATTAGCATGTCGGATGAGCTCAAAGCAGCCATTGCCGACTTCTGGAACGCCAAAGGTGCTTTACCTCCTACGGCAGCCTCTGCTGGATTGGCCAGTTCTGCTAGCTATCAAGGTGCGTATGTATCTGCTGTTGACATGGTGAAGGGTGTAATCACCATTACCTATGGTAACAAGGTGAATAACAAGGTCCTTGGCAAGAAGCTTAGCATTGAGCCACGCGCCAATGGTGCAGGCAACTTGGTTTAGGTATGTGGATTCGCAAGCATGCCGGGTGGTTCACACGTCATCGCGACCGCCTCTGGTTACGCTGCTGCTAGTCCCGTTGGCGGTGACATCGACCAACGCTACCTGCCTAGTGCTTGCCGTACTGGTGGTTAGTACTCTTTAATTATGTAGTAGGGGGCGAGATTCGCCCCTTTCTTTTGGTGCAAAACTTTTTTGATTTTGGCACATGTTTTGCTTAGTAGTTAGGTGGCTAACCAAGAATTTTTGATCCAAAACCAGTAGCCAAAACCATTTAATGAGGAGATTTCCAATGTATCAGAAACAACAAGGCTTTACGTTAATTGAGTTGATGATTGTCGTGGCAATCATCGGCATCTTGGCGGCAGTGGCCATTCCTGCCTACAGTGACTACACGATCCGAAGCCAAGCCTCAGAAGGCATTAGCATGTCGGACGAGCTTAAAGCAGCCATTGCCGACTTCTGGAACGCCAAGGGTGCTTTACCTCCTACCGCTGCTTCCGCTGGGTTGGCCAGTTCTGACAGCTATCAAGGTGCATATGTATCTGCTGTTGCCATGGCAAAGGGTGTAATCACCATTACCTATGGTAACAAGGTCAACAATAAGGTACTTGGCAAAAAGCTTAGTATTGAGCCACGTGCTAATGGTGCAGGCAACCTAGTGTGGGTATGCGGGTTTGCAAGCATGCCAGGTGGTAGTCACCTCATTGCTACCACATCCGGTTATGCTTCTGCCAGCACCACGAGTAATGACATCGACCAACGCTATCTACCCAGTGCTTGCCGTACTGGTGGTTAGTACTATTTGGTTGGTGTAGTGGAAGGGGGCGCGTTTTGCCCCCTTTTTTTTTCGACGGACTCTATAGCAGTTGTTTAGGAGATATCCCATGCAACCCACACAGTCTGGCTTTACCCTAATTGAGCTAATGATCGTCGTGGCGATCATTGGCATCCTAGCAGCGGTGGGTATACCTTCGTACCAGGATTACTCTATTCGTAGCCAAACCGTGGAAGGTATTTCTCTTTCAGATGGGCCGCGTGCGGGCATCTCTGATTTTTGGAACACGCGTGGCAAGTTGCCACCGAGTGCCGCTTCCGCGGGAGTTGCCAGTTCTACCAGTTTACAAGGCATGTATGTTTCCGACCTCGCCATTGCCAATGGAAAAATCACTATTACTTTTGGAAACAAGGCCAGTTCCAAAATCAGTAAAGTTGGTAACAACCTACTTGAGATCACCCCAGTTGCCACTGCAGGGGGTAATCTAGTATGGGTGTGTGGGTATTCCAGTTTGCCAGGAGGAACACACAATATCCAAACCAACCCGCCTGCGGCTAACGCCACTTCGATTGATCCGAGATTTTTGCCTGCAGTTTGTCGATCTGGCACTTAAGCCATGCAAAAGAAAGGTTATTGGGGGGAAATTACAGGGTTAGGACTATTGCTTCTTTTCGTCACGTTGCTCTATGTACCTGGGCTTTCTGGCATATTTATGTTCGACGACGAACAGAACATTACGAATCAGCCCGCGATCCAAATAGATTCCTTAAGTTATGACAATTTGGCACAAGCGGCGTTTTCTTCGGATGCAGGCATACTGAAACGCCCAGTGAGTATGCTTAGCTTTGCCGTAAATGCCTATTTAACAGGGATTAACCCTTATCCCTTCAAAGCAGTGAACCTGTTGATTCATATTTTGAATGGCATTTTAGTATATTGGGTTACGAAGTTACTTCTTAAAATTCATCGTACTGTTCACGGTTCTGCACTGTCCTCAGATCTTCCCATCGCATTTGCAATTACTGCAGCTTGGATGTTACATCCGATTAACCTAAGTACCGTTTTGTATGTTGTTCAACGCATGACAGGACTTTCTGTTCTGTTCTCACTTTTGGGTATCGTTTGGTATTTATTGGGAAGATCGCGCCAAATAGAAGGTCGTCCGGGGATGGTGCCTATTTTGTTTGCGTTCTTACTTGCCTGGCCTCTAGCTATTTTGAGCAAAGAAAATGGTGCTTTATTGCCTGCTCTCCTATTAGTTCTGGAGGGAACCATTTTACGTCTACGAGGCCTCGAAGGAAGAAGACAAAAGTATATTGTAGTTTTGTTTTTGAGTACTGTTGGAGTCCCTTTCTTAGTGGGTAGCCTTTATTTAGGTACACACCCAGAAGTGATCTTAAATGGATATGGCATTCGACCATTCACTCTAGGAGAACGATTGCTCACAGAGGCACGGGTTTTATGGATGTATCTTGGTTTAATTGCTTCGCCTTCGGTTTCTCGTCTTGGTCTATACCACGATGATATTCCCATTTCTCATGGTTTATTAGATCCTGTTACAACACTTTGGGCTGTTTTTGGAATCGTTGGATTATTTGTAGCAGGCATAATGAGTCGTCGTCGTTTCCCGTGGATTAGTTTTGGAATTTTCTTTTTTTTAGTCGGACATGTAATGGAATCTACTTTCATTTCTCTGGAAATTGCCCACGAACACCGAAATTATTTGCCAAGCTATGGAATATTGGCTGCGGTGTTTTTCTCTCTTTTACAGCCTATCCCAAAAATTGAGATTTATCGACTCCAAAAGGCAGTAGCAGTTGTCCTGATCCTTGGATTCGCGTTAGTTACTGGTTTACGGGCTAATTTGTGGGGAAATCCAGCAGAGTATCTTTTAACGGATGTGCAGTACCACCCTAAGTCCCCGCGCGCTAATTACGAGGCTGGACGCTTTTTGCTTGCTAGTTGTATGAAGAGTACTGGTAATGAAGTACGGAACGCATTGTGTGGAAGAGCAAAATCTTTGTTTCTAAAATCTTACGAGAATGACTCTCAATTTATAGCGGGTTCACTGGCAGCTATTCGGACTGAAGATGTATTAGGTCGATCACCTCTACCAGAAGAAATAAGCTCTCTTCGTCATGCTTTAGCAACGGAAAAGATGTCGTTACTCACACCATTTTCGTTGATAGCACTGGGACAATGTTTACTCGACAATAGTTGTCAATTATCGAGTGATTTTTTTGATGATTTGTACGCAACAACACTTTCTAATCCTACTTTAGACAAGAGAAGTGCTGCAACTTTATACAACGAAAGGGCTGTACTTGCGATTCAAACAGGAGACTTGCAAAAAACTACCCAATACATTCAAGCTGGTGTGGAAGCGGATCCGGATAACGCACAAATTAGAATGAACCTTACCTACTTATTACTCATGCAGGGAAACTTGGAAGCAGCCGAAAAAGAGATCGTCCGACTGCAAAAAAACTGGATCGCACCCTCGCTCAAAAAACGATTGTTGACATACAAAGAAGAAGTAGAACAGATGCGCAAAAACAAAACCAGTAAAGATTAAATACCAGACAAAAGACCCCCTAAAATCTCAAGATCCAGTATTTTGGCGGGTTTTCCATTAAACTCTACTGGACAGTAAACTTTTGGAAGAAGGGTTGTATTGGTATTCAGACTTTCTGAAACAGAACTTTCCTGACTTGCGGACAAATCACTTTCTTTTACTGAGACGAAACGAGGGATTCCTCGAGTACGCAGGGCTAAAAAAGGTAAACCCGCAGTAACGCCACTCAAAATTGCAACGCGAGTTCCAGCAGGAGCCCCCTGATCCGGCCGACCAAGCAATCCTTCACAAGAAATCGTTGGCACAGAGACACCACGCCACTCTACCACGCCTAATAACCAAGATGGTTTCCCCTCAATCTTGGTTGGGGTTCGATAGGTGATCACTTCTACCAGTACTGCACTCGGCAGCAGTACTGGATCTCCAGGTACCGGAATCAACAGACCACGAATTTCCACTTCTAAGTAGGTGCTGGCGGGTCGATACGATTGAACCACTTTCGTGAGCCAAACCGGCTCCAATCGCGTTGGGGTTGCATCCCCATCCGCTGCACTACGATCTTCACCCGTTTCCGAGTTTCTTCACGAGGAAGAGCACCGCGAGTCAAGACGTGATAAAAATCCACGGCTTGCTCAAAACGAGTTTTGGCAATACTATTTTTACCCTTTCCTCGAGCCGCAAGCCTCGCCTCGCGTGCAGTACGCGGTTCGGAAAGAAAGGAATGAAGATGTTTCTCCACCTGGCTCTCGAGTGCAACACCGTCGGCACTAGTGGTCTCATGAAGCATCGCCCCGGCTTCTTTTAGACTGAGACCAAATTCCGTGAGACCTGCCTTGAGCAACTCACGTTCATGCTCCAGAAAGACAATCTTCTGCGGTCGGACATGTAGGCGTATGTAGTCCGCATAACGCTTGGAGACAACGCGTCGCGTATAACGCTCGCGGGGATAGTTTTCCTCCACGGATTTTGCTCTCGCCAGTACGGAATAATTGAATTAGGATAGCATCCTGCATCGGAAAAATGCAACTAAAGTAACGCACGCGGGTAAGAACCCAACACTTTTAGAAAACTTGCAGTGTTTTCTACTTCCTTGAGTGCGGCTGCTACTGCCTCGTCTTGCACGTGTCCTTCGATGTCAATAAAAAAAACATACTCCCAAATTCCTTGGCGTGAAGGACGAGACTCGATGCGCGTCATGCTGACATTATAGCGCGCAAAAGGTGCTAATAGTGAAGATAATGCGCCGGCTCGATTTTGAGCAGATATCAAAATCGATGTTTTATCTTCTTGGCTAGGCGAGTTTTTATGTCGTCCAATAACTAAAAAGCGGGTTGTGTTGTCAGGTTCGTCTTCGATGTTAGCAGCTAAGATAGACAAACCATGGATCTCCGCTGCTTCTGTCGAAGCAACAGCCACCGAATTTTTTTCGAATTGTGCTCGCTTTGCACCTTCTGCGTTACTGCTGACTGCTAACCTCTCTGCGTGTGGTAAATGCTGATCTAGCCACTCCCGACACTGTGCCAACGTCTGCTGGTGGGTATAGACCCGTTGTATCGATTTGAGATCTTTAGATAACCCAATCAGTTGGTGGTGGATCCGAAGCTGAACTTCACCACAGATCAACAGAGGCGAACGCAAAAACATATCTTGGGTGTGTGTGATCACACCTTCTGTAGAGTTTTCGACGGGTACGACCCCAAAATGGGCTCCTCCCGATTCTACTTCTCGGAACACCTCATCGATGGCACCAAATGGAACGGTGGTCACAGAGTGACCAAAATGTTTCCACACCGCGGCCTGCGTAAAAGTACCAGTAGGGCCTAAGAAAGCAATCTTTTTAGGATATTGAAGTGCTAAGCACGCCGACATGACCTCCCGGAATAGCCTAGCCATCTCTTCTGCAGAGAGAGGTGCACAATCCCTCTCCATGACACGTCGTAGGATCTCAGCTTCGCGTTCTGGTCGATAAAAATCATGGACAGCACCAGCAGCCCGTTTAATCTGTGCCACTTCTTGAGCGCAAGCAGCACGCTCACAAATCAATGCTTGGAGGCGCGCATCGATCTCATCAATCCGATTTCGGATCCCTGTTAACTGAGCGACTTCTTGGAGTCCGGTCTGGACGAGCAGTCGGTCATCATCCATGATGTCATCTTGCTCATTTAAGATCGGTTTGCAGTCCACAAGAGCCATTGCCACCAGTGTTCAGGGTTGCGGCTCCGGTGGCCTGTGTCTGAGGCACGCCAGAAACCCGAGGCCATTATAGCTGGAGAACCAAAAATTGCAAACCTCGGGGATTCCTTTGCTAAGGCAGCTTATATGCCCTGTACACGTTACTGCACCAGTCTGCAGTCCAAAGGTAAGGGCTGTTGTACGCTACGCCATACTCGCACGGATTCCTGGAGTACTTGCCCAAAATCTTAGGAGTATTTTGGTCGATCCAGTAGATGTAGTAGGAACCATTAGAGTCTTTGATTGTTGCCCACATCTTACCGTTTACAAAAGCTATGTCGCTGATCGTCCGGGTCGAAGTAATTTTAAGGCTTTTCAAAAGCGCACCGGAGGTGCTGATCTTCTTAAGCCTAATCCCGCCGTTACTACCATAGTAGTCCCACACTCCATACCAAAGATTACTCCCATCAACCTCTACTCCAGAAGTAACGTCCGTCTCGTAGGCCCTAACCGTGCTAGAACCCACACAAGAATTGGAAGTCATTTTTACCTTGTATATGACATTATCAAGATAGTTAAGCTCCCACAGGTAAGAATTGCCGTACCCGACGCTAATACCACCATCTGCCCAAGATGATCGGTTTAGTGCTCGACAGTATCTCGTGACATCCATGCTCGCTGGGCTAATCCAATCAAGGTAGTGAGTTGAATCCATTGAGGTGCCGTCGAGTCCCCAAAAATAGTTCGAACCAAAAGCTAGAGAAGTGATCCCATAGGTAGTCACATGGGTATCCATCGGTACTGTCTTGACTAGTTTCAAAGAACCAGAAGTGCCTGCTGCTCCCACGCCAGAAACAAACGATTGTCCTTTGAGGCTCTCGTTGTCTGCTTTAGCCTGAGCACGCATGCTCTCTACCGCAGAACGCTTCGTATCCTGAAGACTTGTATCCATTGCTTCCGGATCAGCGGATACTCCCCCCGATAAACACAAGGTGCCAAGTACTAACACACCATAAACACTAGCTTTCATTGAAAACCTCCACAAGTTCAAACGTAAATTCGAAAAGAACGAAAATCCCTGAATAGATTATCAATTTTTATTTGTTCATACTTATCTAAGAAAGTCAAGTAATTTCAAAAACAAAAAACCCCCAACACTTTCGTGCTGAGGGCATTTTTCAAAAAATAACTCTTAAACGACTACATCATATCCATTCCGCCCATGCCACCGCCCATGCCACCACCACCGCCAGCAGGAGCCTTATCATCATGGGGTAATTCACTCACCATGGCTTCAGTGGTAATCATGAGACCCGCGACAGAAGCAGCGTTCTGGAGAGCAGTACGTGCCACCTTCGTTGGGTCGAGGATACCCATTGCAATCATGTCCCCGTACTCGCCTGTGGCGGCGTTATATCCGTAATTGCCGCTCTTCTCTAAAACCTTAGAAAGAACAACGGAGCCTTCTTCACCGGCATTGAGGACGATCTGGCGAAGTGGCTCTTCGAGAGCGCGACGGAGAATTGTGACGCCCATGTTCTGATCATGGTTGTCACCCTTGAGGTCTTTAATGGCTTGGAGGGTGCGAACCAAAGCCACACCACCTCCTGGAACCACGCCTTCCTCTACTGCAGCACGAGTGGCATGCAGAGCATCTTCAACGCGGGCCTTTCGTTCCTTCATCTCTACTTCAGTAGCAGCACCGACTTTGATAACTGCCACGCCGCCAGCCAACTTGGCCATGCGCTCTTGCAGCTTTTCTTTGTCGTAATCAGAAGTAGTGTCTTCGATTTGCTTGCGAATTTGTTCAACACGGCCCTTGATGTCTGCAGGGTCACCTGCACCATCAATAATGGTGGTGTTTTCTTTAGTGACGGTCACACGCTTGGCGGAACCGAGGTCACGCAACGTGGTTTTCTCAAGGCTCAAACCAACTTCGTCGGAAATGACCTGACCGCTGGTGATCACGGCGATGTCTTGCAACATGGCTTTGCGGCGGTCGCCAAAACCAGGAGCCTTGACTGCGCAGACCTTCAACACACCACGAATGGTGTTGACTACCAAAGTTGCTAGTGCTTCGCCTTCTACATCTTCGGCAATGACGAGCAATGGGCGGCTAGATTTGGCTACTGCTTCGAGCACGGGCAACAGCTCGCGGATATTAGAGACTTTTTTGTCGTGGAGCAGGATAAAGGGGTTTTCTAGCTCCGTACTCATCGTCTCTTGTTTGTTAACGAAGTAGGGAGAGAGATAACCGCGATCGAATTGCATCCCCTCTACTACATCGAGTTGGCTTTCGAGGCCAGAGCCTTCTTCGACGGTAATAACGCCGTCTTTGCCTACTTTACCCATGGCATCGGCAATGATCTTACCAATGGCATCGTCAGAGTTAGCGGAAATGGTGCCAACTTGAGTAATGGAACGATCGTCTTCGCAGGGTTTCGAGAGTTTCTTTAGCTCTTCAATGACTGCGATCACGGCCTTGTCGATGCCGCGTTTGAGATCCATGGGGTTCATGCCGGCAGCAACGGCCTTCATGCCCTCACGGATGATAGATTGTGCTAACACTGTGGCAGTGGTGGTACCGTCGCCTGCGATGTCGGAGGTATGAGAGGCAACCTCCTTGACCATTTGGGCACCCATGTTTTCGAACTTGTCCTTTAGTTCGATTTCCTTAGCAACGGAAACGCCATCTTTGGTGATCGAAGGAGCACCAAAACTTTTGTCGAGGACAACATTGCGGCCTTTGGGGCCTAGGGTCACCTTGACCGCATTGGCCAATACATTAACACCAGATAACATGCGGTGGCGGGCGTCTTCACCAAAACGAACATCTTTTGCAGCCATGCTACGTATACCTCTTTCTTCAAATGCAAATATGTTGGGATACTAGAAACCGAATTAGCCTTCGAGAATCGCCATGATGTCTTCTTCGCGCATCACGACTAGCTCTTGACCATCGATCTTGACCTCGGTGCCGGAGTACTTTCCGAACAGCACGCGATCTCCAACCTTGACATCCATGGGACGTACTTCACCGCTTTCGAGGATCTTGCCACGCCCTACCGCCATTATTTCCCCACGGACTGGCTTCTCAGTCGCAGTGTCAGGAATGACGATACCACCAGCGGACCGGCGTTCTTCTTCTAGTCGGCGAACGACCACACGATCGTGCAATGGACGCATATTCACATACTTCTCCTTAAATTTTTCCAACCAATAGATTCAATCAAACTTTTTAGAGTGCTAGCAAAATTGCTACTATTGTTAGCACTCACCACTAATGAGTGCTAATAATAGACGATAAATAAAAACTGTCAAGAGGGCTGACAGAAAGTACTTAATCGGCAAAGGCTGTTGCTTGAGAACCCAGCACACCTACACCGTAAGGTGCTGCGATAAGCTTGCCGCCTATTAGATACTCAAACGATATGGTGGTATTCTTGAGGCCAAACAGTGAGGTGGCACAATTTTAGGAAGATTGACATCCTCCCCACCCTAAAGGACGGGGATTCCTACGGATCTACACGCTGAATTGTGTAGTCTCTTCGGCGGCTTCCTGCTTCATAGAGAGGCCGCGACTGCACCTTCTCTCCACAAGCTAACCGGGCGTGTCCTGCCCTTAAAACGTTAATTGTTCCAACCACATCGGTGTTTTCGCTAAAGCCGCATTCGACACAGAGGAATTTTGCTTGTGTTGTGCGATTTTCTTTTGAGATATGCTTACAACAAGAGCATGTTCTGCTGGTATTTTTTGGAGGAACAGCAACAAACCATCCGCTATTCCAGCTGATCTTGTACTCTAATTGCTGCCTAAATTCGTACCAGCCCTGGTCTAGGATGGCTTTGTTCAATCCGCACTTTGCAGAAACTTTTCTTGCGTGCTTTTCAGTATTATCAGATGCCGATTTTGACATATTGCGAACTTGTAAATCTTCGACACACACCATCGCGTGGTTTTTGCTAATCGTGTGAGATGTTTTGTGCAAGTAATCTCGGCGGGAATTGGCAATCTACGAGTGAACCTTTTGAACCCTGATCTTCGATTTTCTCCAATTCTTACTAAATTTTGTTTTTCGGCCCGTTGGCAGCGGCGCAACTGTATCTCATATTCCTTGAAACTGTTCATACGTAGCTAATGAATGGCTTACCCGCTTCGTGATTTTCCTTTTGTATCTGTAAAGCATAGTTATAGACAAACCGACAAGAGCCACAAAATTTACGCATTAGTCGCGTTTGTTCACCATTCGGCATGAGCTGAAATTTGTAGGCTTGCAGTCGCTTCATTTACACAGTATAGTTTAAATCATGAGTAATTACAAAAATATTCGACAGATACTGTGTTTTTAGGATGTACGTTACTTGGTCTTTAGGTTTGTGTTTCAGTTTTAGTGAACGGATTAATCTTCAAGTCGAATGATACGCAAAGACCCTAAGATTCAGAGAAGACTTTGCAAGGGAAATCTATGGTCACCTAGCTATTTCGCTGGCAATCGAACAACAGCAGACCCCAGACTAGAACCGCGCTATCTGCCTCCCCGTCCTGAAGGACGGGGTTTTTCGCGCATACTGATAAAAACTTTCCTAGCCGACCGAATATGGATGATTCTCGACTACGCACTCGAATCGGAGTCCAAGAGGAATTGCGGATCACTTTGTATAGATTCGCTACCTCTGGGGAAGAGAATCGCTTTACTGCAGAGGCACGTTTGGAGTATTTCTCCGGAGATTCTACTGCTTCAAAAATGGTTTCTCCGAGATTTCGCTTTACCTTTCCCGTATTGCCTATTACTCCAGAAAGCATCGATTGGTGTTTGGAAAAATATTGGCAGTGGCCGAGTGGCCGTTCAGAACCCCTAGATCAAATCCTTCCACACTGGGGTCAAGCTCTTTATCGAGTTTTATTAGGTTACACGGCGGCCAAGTCTACATGTGATGCTTGGCGATATTCAGAAGGGCAAAAATGTCTTTCCATCCAAGTGGAAACACCTTCACCTAGCGCAACAGCAGTAAGAGAACAGGCAATAGCAGCCCATCTTTATGGTTTGCCTTGGGAAACTATACATGACGGCTACGAGTATTTGTGCCGTGATGATTTGACAATTCGACGCAAAATTTCTGGAGGACGCGCTTCTTTACCTTCTACTAGTCCGCCAATACATGTACTATTGATTAACTCACGTCCAAAGATACCTGAATTAGAACCAAATTTAGATTCGCGCGCGACTGCCCAAGCTCTTTTTCGGGCTACAGAAAGAATAATTGAACCAACCTTATTAGCACCACCTACTTTCGAGGAATTAGAAAGGACCTTGACGAAAGCTCGACGAAGAAAAACACCGTACTCAGTGGTGCATTGGGACGGTTATGCGATCATGGTAAAAAAAAGGCATGTAGGACTCTATTTTGAAGATCCGTCTAGTTTAGAGCGTTTGGAAGATCGCTTAAGCACCATCATTTCTGTGGAAGACTTCGCTAAAGTTTTATGTGAGCATCGAATCCAATTAGTTTTTTTGACCTTAACGGTTGAAACCCAGCCCTTAGAAGATCTGTTGAAGACTGAAATTGCTACTGTCTTAATTCAATCTGGAATCAGTGCAGTGGTTACATTGCACCATCGGTTCCCAAAACACCTACTTACTCACTTTTTGTCGACTTTTTACAAACGCTTAACACAAGGTACGGAAATAGGGGTAGCACTCGCGCAGAGCCGACAATCACTTTGGATTTTGGCTTCTTCCATGGTTTAATAGATTGGTTTTCTCCTATGTTGTACCAAGGTTATTCAGACTTTTGCCCTTTTCGCCATCCAGCAGAGGGTAATTCATTAGTCCAAACCCGACTACCTTATGAGAACAACGCATTGCCAAAACCTCCGATTCATGATTTTCATGGTCGGATGCGCGAGATGTTGGCTTTAGAACGTTGTCTTCTCAGCACATCATATGTGGTTCTCTCTGGAGCCGATGGCATTGGGAAAAGCACTTTAGCAGTGGAAACAGCACGTTGGCTCTTAGAAAGTAGGAGATTTGATCGTGCCGTGTTTGTCTCCTTAGAGGAATATCCTCATTCTCAGGCACTTTTAGAATGTATTTATCGACAACTTACGCAGGACCAAGTGGCAACAGATGTCCGCCTCCAATCTTGGGTAGAAAAGGCACTGACAAAGGCACCCACTATAGTAGTGCTAGACGATATTTCTTCCCGTCTTCGGAAAATAGCAAGCCTTCAGCCCATTTTAGAGCTATGCAAGTCTTTGCAACGAGCTGCCATCACGACTAGATTGATTTTTGTGAGCCATAGAGAGTTACCGCATCCTTATACAGGCCATGTTTATTCTTTGGGCTCACTCGACGACGAATCTGCGGTTGCATTAGTCGGAGCTCAATTACGAACTATGGGAAAAATACCTTTGCCTAGTGACCCTGGTCGCAACAGCGCAGAGTTGTTTCACCTAGTCCAAGCCTTAGATAAACACCCGCGTGCGCTGCTTTTAGCTGCTTCTGAGTTGTCTACCCATGGGGTACGGGCTACTACCAGGATGGTTCGCACTTTCTCAGGAAATGTAAAATCCCAAGACAAACCAACCGGCTTGCATGCTGCCTTAGCTTTGGCGTTGCGCAGATTACCCTTAAAGTTGCAAGAACACGTTTCTGCGCTTGCACATTTTCAAGGAATGGCTAACTGGACAGTTTTGGGCAGAGTTCTTGATCTCTCCTCGACAGAAGTAAGCTATTTAGCAACGTTTTTAATTTCCATTGGTTTAGCAAAAGATTTGGGAGAAGAATGCCTAGCCCTAGACCAAGGATTACTAGATTATCTTCCTACTATGGTAACGCAGGAAACTCGAGACCTCTGGGGAAAAGCCATGACAGATCGATTGGCTGTGCTCTATAAAGAATGGTTTGGCAATGCACTTTTGGGATTACAGCTTACGCATCGAGAGGTTTACAACCTACTAGCTTTGTTGGATTGGAGTCTTGAGCATCACCCAACAGAAGAGACTTTAGGTTTAGTCTGGAGATTAGAAACCCTACTGGCACCATTGCGTCTCTCAAAAGCATTGGAGCGAGTCAGCACTTTACGAGAAAAGTTGTCACCTAGGGTGGGAGGTTGGGGGCGCGCAGTTTTTGCGGCAGAATCGGAAGCGGTTGAACGCTTGTTGGTTGCTGGGTGGTTACCAGAAGCCCAAGGACAAGCACAAACTTTGCTAAAACGTGCCGAAGCCGCAGGAGAACGAGCTTACCCCGGAGCCAATTACGACCTTGCCATGGCACATCGATTGGTGGGTAGGGTCCTAGAAGCGACTGGCACCACGGCACTTGCCCTTGCCCATTTAGAAAAGGCCTGGAGTTTGTTTCAAGTCTTAATTACCACTGGTACTTTTTCAGCCAGTGCTTCCAGAATGGCCTCCGTTTGTCGGGTAGAGCGTGGCGATTGCTTACGTTCCCTAGAACGTTGGGACGAAGCGATCTCTGCCTATCAAGAATCACTTGTTTTGGATGAGGTGCGAGGTGCTGTTCGGGACGCTGCAATCAACCGATTCAAAATAGCAGATGTCCGCCGCCTGCAAGGAAAATATTTGGAATCTCTCACACTGTACGAAGTGGCGCGGAAAACCTTTGCAAAGCTAAAAGATCCAACCATGGTTGCAGACGCTTGGTATCAAATTGGACGGATCCAGCGAGAACTAAACAACGCCGAGGCAGCAGAATTAGCTTACCAAAAAGTACTAGAGATCTGGGTGCGTCGTGGAGACCGACGAGGAGAAGCCCTTGCTTTGTTTGATTTGGCGGATTTGTATCAATCTTTAGGCTATTTAGAACAAGCTGAGAAAGCCGCTCGCCAATCTGTAGACCGATACGCAGTGCTCGAAGAAAAATTACAAGAGGGTCGGGCACGCCGACGGTTAGCAGAAATCCTAAAAGAATTGGGAGATCTAGCATTGGCACGCACAGAGGCACACCGCGCGATTGTATGCCACGCATCTGATCCAAAAAGTGCTGAATCTTGGAAAACTTGGGCATGTTTGATTGAGATTGAACGACAAGCAGGTCAGGAAGAAGCCAGTATCCGTGCTTGGAATGAAGCAGTTTCCGAGTATTTGTCGCACCGGCGAGAACAAGACGAACCTTCCTCTCAGGAGGGGATCTTGTGCGACCAAGTAGCCGAAGCAATAGCCCGAGGGTTTACGTCCGAAGAAGTATTTTCCTCTTCGTCGGCAGTCTCAAACACTCTTCTTCTTCGGCTTAGGTCTATCCTCACAGGAGAACGCGATCCCGCTCTCGCAAACGACCCTACATTGTCTTACCAGGACGCCGCAGAATTACAACTATTGCTAGAACGGATCGCAGAAACCTAAAAAATTAAGCTTCCCCTTTCAACTGGGCGAGAATTGCAGGGTTCTCCAGGGTAGAAGTATCCTGATCAATGGCCTGCCCCGAAGCTACTACGCGAAGCAGACGCCGCATGATCTTGCCTGACCTAGTTTTGGGCAGATTGTC
>Ga0268283_1000437_pt1 | contig 28284 bp, 22 predicted proteins | sample saktaG_13_FD_190140 | JGI IMG/M metagenome (GOLD analysis project Ga0268283, IMG submission 190140) | Saline water microbial communities from Sakinaw Lake, British Columbia, Canada - sak_2013_06_06_36m | ecosystem: Environmental > Aquatic > Non-marine Saline and Alkaline > Saline ... | reverse complement strand
CGGGTTTTTCCTTGTATATAATCCATATATTAAAGATAGTGAAAACGCCCGCAAACACTGACAATATCAGTAATAAGTTATAAACAAAAGTGAGTTGAAAAGGAGAGGTTTTTAGACAGTCTGACGCATGGTTACCAAGGTCGTCGAAGTCTATTCTGCAAGCACATTGTCATTTGTGATCAATGGAATTGCCGCGATCCTTCTCTATATATTTGTGGATCCGCCGCTGGGACTCCTTCCCGACCGAGCGATACAGGGGAGCGTTGGCGAACCCTATTTCAGAAGGGTCATCGTATGGTTCGGAATAACCCGGGTGGCCGGCACCATCTTCGCCCAATTGATTTTCATTCCCATCGCACATCTTGTCGCGCTGATGGCAACAGAGATGTAACAAGGTATATCAGCCCGGGTGATGAACCCACAGAGCATCCGGAGTCTGCTTCAGAATTTTTCTCATATCAAGGCGCGAAACAGTGCTCCAGTAATTGCAGCGCCTGCAGAGCATTAGCCCGGTAAAATGGTTGTTCACATGTGCCTGCCGGTGCGCCCTGATCTCAGCACCACTCCAGATCTACTAGATGGTTGTGTCGGGTCTGATGAGCCTGAATCATCCGTCGTAATTTATGGTCCGCTGCATGTTACCAAATTATAAAGTGACGGTATTTTCATGTTATTTTGCACAAGCAAGTTAAAATTCTCCATGAAAATTACTAAAAAGGTACTGCTTAACGACTGGATCTCGTATCATCCTTACCAACAGGCCGATAGCTGCGATCTCTACTATTTCGATCTCTGCAAAAAAGTACATGAGATCATTGAGGCGGATTCAACCATCAGGAAGGAATTCCTGTCGGGGGCCGAAGCTGTTTCACTGACCTGCCTCCTGGTTGGATATTTTGAAGACGTGATCTCGCAGACCAGGGTATGGAAAACCTTCACAGAAACTCATGAAGCTCTTTACCATACACCACTTCCATTTTATTTTCCCAAGGAATACTTTGAAGATGAGATCAATCAGGAAGATGTTTTTTTCCTTATCTGGTATTACCTGAGCGTTCTTTATTCCGGCCGAAAGTTATTCAGTCCCGATAGCCCGGCGATCAAAAAACTGGGGAACCAGATCTTTGAAACATTCGAAGTGGAATATGAATTTGCACCGGAGAACGACCGTCTGAAGGATTTTCTGAGCATTCCTCCCGAAGAGGATGATTATTATCATATCAGGGAAAAGGTACAGTGGGTGGCTCTCGACTCCTGGCTTTTTCATTCTCTGCGGAAAGAATGCGACCAGAAGATCAAGGAACAAAACATACGGATCCTTGACCGCGGGTTGAAGAGTTTGCGAAAGGAACTTTCATACGACATCATTGATACATTTACCATGAACCGGTATTTGCCCTTATTCGCCCTGAAAGGCAAAGACTGGCTGGCCGGGATCATCGGGGAAAGTCATCCGCAGTACAGGGATATAAAAAACCTTACTCCCAGGAAAACCGGAGTTTTCCTGTACCTTGACATCAATGCTGAATTCATCAGCATGCAACACCTTGCAACCGGTAAGATCATCGGGGTGACCCGGAAATCGATCGAACAGGACCCGGGTTTCAAACCAGGCGAAACCACAGTGCTCGCCGGACTCGTAAAATGGAAGGATGAATGGTGGTTATCGGGAATGATGTCGGTGCTCGAGAACAAGGACCGGATCGTCGAAAAGGAGAAGAAGAATATGGAGAGCCTGTACTTTTTCGATGACCTGACCGAGAGGAAGAAAGAGGCGCTGAAACTTCAGTACAAAGTATTTCTCGAATACAACGAAGGAAGTTCCATTGTGTTCTTGCGGGGCAAAGAGTCGGTTGAAGGATTTATCGAAGATTGGATCGCATATTTCACGGCCAGTCTCCAACTTCCTCCCGAAGAGATCGAGGCATCACAAAAGAAAGCGGCATCAATGAATTTCGGGAAAAAGATGGATGCGGATATCCTGCGCACCATGCCCGGGCAAGCGTTGCTTGCCTGGTTCAATCCTGAGGCCGGACTTGAATTCCTATATGGATTCAACGAAATCATTCCCGATAAGAATAACCCATGGTATAAGAGAGAAGCAAGATTTGCAGAGGTCATATACCTGCTCATCGCTGATTCCTCCGGTGCAGAACTGACCCGTTTCCTGCTCAGCAACTATGACATGCCTCAACCTTACTTTCCCGGTGAACGGGGTCATCAACTGATGAAGAACAATTTTGATTTCATTCTCAGGTTTTATAAAAAGGATGAATACCATTCCTCACCAAGATTGGCAATGGTTTAATCTCTAAAAATATTCGGATGGACGAATTCCCACATCTGGTGTTTCCTAAATGAGGAAGATGATGTTCCCATTACCAACCCCTGGTTGTGGGGAGGAGGAACAACGAGATGGGATAAAACGATTAAGCTAAAGACCTTGTTAAGAAAAGAGGGTGACAGCCTACTTTACGAATATGACCAGGGGGACAGCTGGAAACATATAATTGTCCTGGAAAAAGCTGACGGCCTGAAAATAACGAAGCCTTTGATATTGCAGCCGTCAACGGAAACCTGAAAAGCCTGAACTTTTTTATCAGGGTGTTTGACGAGGAGAACGGTCTGATATTCAGCGATCCGATGAAGAAGAACTAGCGTACGCCATCGATACAGATTTCTGAAAAGGATGTTCAGCTCATCTTACAGGAGGATTATTCGTTTTTCAGGGAGACGGTGGCCGACAATGTATTTTGTTACACTTGCTCCGGCAAGCATGAATCAGTTGGGATCAAAGATTACACCATCATCCTGACCAACCTCAACGACATACAATTAAACGGCAAATGCAGTATCTGCGGCGGGAACGTCGGACAGTACATTGAATATGGGGAAGTCCCTGAGATTAACAAGCGGACCAAAGCATTCAGAGAGATTTACAGGAGCAGGAAAAGCATAAAGATTTTCCACAAGCCTGGGAAAGGGTGGGGAAAAAGAAATCACTGAATTATTTCTATTCACAATAATATTTTTTAATTTACAGTATGTGTTAACTGTTTTTTTATCTTTGCATGAAAATCACATTCAGTAACCGGCGCCTTGAAAAACTGGCCAATGACTATCGGAAATGCCAGAAAGAATTCGGTTCGATACGATCCAAGCTCTTTATGAGGCGTTTATTGGATTTGCAAAATGCTGAAACGCTTGAAGATGTCCGAAACTTACCAGGTAATTATCATGAACTTGCTGGAAATCGTAAAGGGCAATGGGCATGCGATCTGGATCAACCTTACAGATTGATCTTCGAACCTCATGAAAACCCGGTTCCTGAAGATGCGCATGGAAGGTATCTCTGGTTCGAGGTAAGGTGTGTTGAAATAATCGGGATCGTGGATTATCATTAATAAAAGTAGAAGGATGGACAAGCAAAATCAATTCTTTCCGCAGGTGGTTTTTCATCCCGGGGAAACCTTAAAGGAGAAGCTGGAAGAAATGGGGATGGGGCCAAAGGAATTTGCATTTCGGACGGGAAAACCCGAAAAAACCATCACTGCAATTCTCAAAAGCGGGAGTTCGATAACGGCCGATATGGCTGTTCAATTTGAAAGTGTAACGAAAATTCCGGCTCATTTCTGGTTGAATGCCCAGAGGGGATATGATGAATTCATAGCCAGGGAAAAGCGAATGAAAGTCATTGAATCAGCCATAGAATGGGCAAAGGAATTTCCGGTATCGCAAATGATCAGGTTAGGATGGCTTGATAAATCATCCACAAAGCAGGAGATGGTTGCTCAGTTGCTTTCCTTTTTTGGTGTTGCCACTTCCAACGCCTGGGAGAATTATTATTACAACCAGCAATTAAAAGTGGCATTTCGTATCTCTTTGAAACATACCAGGGAACCATTAGCAATTTCAGCATGGTTGCGCAAAGGAGAACTTTCAGCACAACAGATTTCTGCAGCACCTTATTCAGAAAAGGGATTCAGGGAATCTCTTCCGGCTATCAAATCTCTTATGGCAGCACATCCGGAAGATTTCTTTGAAAAACTTCAAAAGATATGTCTGGCATCAGGTGTCAAAGTGATTTACACGCCATTCCTGTCAAAGGCTCCTATTAATGGCGCAACCCGGTGGATTAACAACACACCGGTCATCCAGGTCACCGGAAGAGGTAAGCGCAATGATAAATTCTGGTTTTCATTTTTTCATGAAGCCGGCCATATCCTGTTACATGGGAAAAAAGACATTTTCCTGGAACAGATAGATTATCGGGACAAGGATGAGGAGAAAGAAACTGAGGCTGATGAATTTGCGGTTAAATGGACATTTTCGGAGGAAGAGGAAGCGGCGTTTAACGAAAAAATTCACTCCACTGAACAGGAGTTGATTGAGTATGCACAAAAAATAAATACACATCCGGCTATGATCATCGGCAGGTTGCAATTTCAGAAGAAAATACCATATTCCTTTGGCCAGAGGTTTTTTGTACCCATTGATTTAAGTGCGAAGTGTGAAGTTTTTAAACCACAACCCTGAATCTTTGATATATCTTTTTTGCGATGCAAAGTCCACATATACCAAGCCAAACCGCGGACGATACCCCTCGGCCCATTCAAAATTATCAAGGAGCGACCAGGCAAAATATCCCTTTACATTGACTCCCTCTCTTTTTGCCTTTAACACCTGTTGCAGGTATGCTTTGTAAAACTCAATCCGGTCGATGTCGTGGATGCGTCCTTCTATTAAAACATCTTTAAAGGCAGCCCCGTTCTCGGTTACATAAATATCCCGGACAGGATACTTTGCAAGGTATTTCAGCGCCCTGTAAATTCCTTCGGGATAGACCTCCCATCCCATTTCAGTAATTTGCCCCACCTTTCTCCGTTTGGGAGAAACCGGGCTTCCAAGCAGGTACGGTATGATCAGATTGCTTTGTACCACCGTCCGCGTGTAGTTTTGAACGCCGGTGAAATCAAAATTAAATTTCATCAACGATTCATCATTGGTCAGGATGTACTTGCCAATTCTGTGTAAAAAGGGGAGGTCGGCTACCGGATATCCCATTCCTAGGGAGGGTTCAATAAACAGGCGGTTCAGGAACGCATCATAGCGCTTAACAACTGCATGATGCACAGCCGGAAGGAAATTCTTAAGACCATACCGGCCGGGAGCATGCATCCCAAGCATATATCCAAGGGCGGTAAAGGCAAATGGTTCATTCAACACCATCCAGTGCTTCACCTTATCGCCGTAAGCATTGGCACAAACAGACACATAATCCGAGAACCTTTTAACGACATCGCGGTTTCTCCATCCTCCCTGGTCTTCGAGATCCTGAGGCAAATCCCAGTGATAGAGCGTGATCCATGGAACGATCCCCTTTTCAAGACAGGTATCGATCACCCGGTGGTAGAAATCGATTCCCTTTTGGTTGACCCCTGTTTTTCCATTTGGAACGATCCTGGACCAGGAGAGGGAGAAACGAAACGCATTGAAGTCCAAATCACGGATGATGCTGATGTCACCGGGATACAGATGATAGAAATCACAGGCGGTATCTCCGGTCTGGTTGTTTTTTACATTCCCATCGGTGTGTGAGAAGGTATCCCACACCGACATCCTCCGGCCATCCAGGTCATAGGCCCCCTCGGTTTGGTAGGCGGCTGTTGCCACACCCCAGGTGAAGTCGTTTCCAAAATCAGCAGCCCTCAATTCTTCCCCCCGGAAACCGGTCATGCCGATTAGTTGGTCACTCACCATTGTAGCGAGCAATCCCGAAGTTAATAGTTTTAAGGCCGTTCTTCTATCCATTCTTTTGAATGTCGGGTTTTAACAGAAATCATGTTTCCCAATTACGACACAATTAATTTCACACCTTCACCTTTTTATACCCCGGCTGTTGTGTACTGACTTGATCTCTGAAAAAAATAAAATCACAAAGATTATGAATTTAGTCCAAATGTTTGTATTTTGTAAGAAGAAAACTGCCCAAAAACTAATCAAAATGAATCTCGATGACATGTTGAAAGTTGTTCCGAATCCTGGTTGTCATAAAGGATGCAATCAGCAGAAACGGGATGAATTTACTGAAAATGGACTTTGTACCGAAGTGGTCTCGGTTATTGATCAACTCCCCATCAGGTATATGGGCTACCGGGCATGAAAAAGGGATTGAATTCTGGGAAAAAGCACAGGTGATAAAATTTGACGGACAAAGAACACTCTTATAGATATGGCAGGAACTGCGATAGAATGGACTGAAATGACCTGGAAACCCTCCACGGGATGTACCAAATTATCTGCAGGCTGTAAGAACTGTTATGCGGAGAAAATGTCCTACCGGCTTCAGTCTATGGGAATGAAAAAATATAAGGATGGGTTCAATCTGCATTGGCACGAGTCAGAACTCAACCTGCCTTATTCCTGGAGCAAACCCAGGATGATCTTTGTGAATTCAATGAGTGACCTTTTTCATGAGGATATGCCATTGTCTTTTATTCAGGAGGTTTTCAGGGTTATGAATGAATGTTCCAGGCACACCTTTCAGATATTGACTAAAAGAGCTGATATTCTGGCCCAATATTCACCGCTTTTAAACTGGACTCCCAATATATGGATGGGGGTGACGGTAGAATGTGACCAGGTAGTTCATCGTATTGATGATCTTCGCAATACGGGAGCATTCATTAAATTCCTGTCGTTGGAGCCCCTTTTAACTGACCTGGGAGATTTGAATCTTAATTCGATCGACTGGGTTATAGCAGGAGGGGAGAGTGGACCTCATTCACGGATTATTAAAAAAGATTGGGTTCTGAGTATTAAACGCCAATGTGAAACCCACAGTATTCCTTTTTTCTTCAAACAATGGGGTGGGACAAATAAAAAGGCAAATGGCAGTTTGATTGATGGAGAGTCATTTAAGCAACTTCCAACGATTGGATTGACGGCATTAACCGAAACTGTCTAAAAAATCCATCTCCACCATCTCCCAGTTTTCTGCTAGCCATACCTTCAGAGACTCATGCCCCTGATATGGTACACTGTATTTCAATAGTTTACAAACCAAACACTATATTCATCCACCGAGGCAATCGTTAGCGGTTAAGGGGAGTTTTCACAATCCCCCCGCCAAGATGCGGATGTGGAAAATCCAATGTTTTGGTTGATAGCAATGCATATTTGATTATTTTAGCACAGTGTTTTCTCTATCCTTATGACCAAAAAAACTCTTCACCTGCTGACAAATATCGTGGCTTCCATGGTGTTCCTGTTCTTACTGCCGGGGTGCAAAAAAATTACAGAAACTCTACTGCCATCTCCGCAGATCTCCATCGTTTCGGCAAAGCCTACGGCGCTTACTGATTATGAGGTCACCGTGAAGGTTGACCTGGGCGATGGACAGCCGGTAAAAAGTGCCGAAGTGACCTTTACCGACATCACTGTACTGACCGACAGCGCCTTCATTGTGCCGGTCAGCCTCACCGGTGAAAAGCAGCAAACTGTCACGGTCCGTCTTCGTACCAGCCGGTTGAATCACGATTACTCGGTAAAGGCCACGATCCATACCGATAAATATGTTTATTCCAGCGAACTGGCGATCATCCGCTCGGATAAGAACATCTTCAGGGCCTATATGTTGGAGGATGATTATTATTCAATCCCTGAACTCGGGGTGGCCGAATGCGGAAACAGGGGAAGCCGTATCGTGTTATTCATAGACTACCAGAACCAATTCACACCTGACTCCTTGTCGCTGAGGTTAAACCGGACCATCCCACTGCCAGGCACTTTCGATTGGAATGCCATCGGGGGCACCGCATTAGCCGTAGGTACCCTGCCGGCCGATATTGAACCTGGGATCTATGAAATCTACATTTATATTGACGGGGTGGAGATAAGGTGCGAAAACAAGGTTAAAATTCTCGGGGGAACGTGGTCTTTGATCGATGCGACCTACCAGGGGCCCAAAAACGTAGATCAATCATGGTTCCTGCTCGGCGATGATCTTTACCTTGTAGGCGGACACTACCCGGTTTCGACCGTTTCGGTTTTCCCCGTTTGGAAATTTAACCTGCAAACGGGCCAGTGGCAGAATAAAATCAATTTCCCGGCCACCGGGAATATCAGTTACGATGAAATATTCCCCTTCAACCTCCAGTATAACAACGAGGGTTATGTGCTCCATCGCCACGACACCATGGTTAAGCTCTGGAAATACCAGCCCGGCACTGATTCCTGGATAATGGTTACAACCTACCCGGGCGCAGGAAAAACCAGGCTCAACTGCTTTGTAATTCAACATCAGTTGTTTGCAGGAGGCGGAGGCTCTATCAGCATGGGGGATCATGTGTACGATTTCTGGTCCTACGATTTTATCACGGGTATCTGGACGAGACTGAACGATACACCGGTGGGTTACGCCGTATGCAGCAATTCAGCCTGTGTGGATGGAACCAACGCCTATCTGTTTGAGTACAGCAGAAAATTATGGAAATATGAACCGGAAGGTGATCTCTGGACCGAGAAAGCACGGTTCATACAGCCACGCAGGTCCAATTCCACCCTGGTATACTTTGGCGGCAAGCTTTATCTTACCGGGGGTACCTATTACACCTATCCCTACTTTGAACTGAATGACTGCTGGGAATATTCCATTTCAGATGACACCTGGCAGCTGAATTCGTTCTTACCCGACAGGCTCAATTATGGATTGTCGTTTGCCTGGGATGGAAAAATCGTGGCGGGAATGGGATTTGATGTTGAAGGGTTTAATGACATCAAACAACAGGTATTGTATCAATTTATTCCTTAATGCCAGACCCGTCATGAAACAAACGTTTTTACTGGTTTTCATCCTGATTATGGCCGGCTGCAGCAAGGTTGAAAATTCCAATGTGGAGGGGCCTCCCGCTTCACCCGGGGCCAATCCCCCCGGCAATTTTTCGGTAGTCATTGACAAGGTGACCGACACCGAGGTGCAGATCAGCTGGAGCAATGCGGTTGATCCCGACCAGGATGCCGTTCACTATGATGTTGTTATTAACGACTCGGTGGTTGGATATGACCTGGTGGTAAAGAAAATGATCGTGTCAGGCCTGCTTCCCGACAGAGAATATACCGCTGGCGTGATTGCTCTTGATCCATACAGGAATAGCAGCAAGAGCGCCCGGTACTTCCATACGCTTAAACCGTTCTTTAAGGAGATCACCTCTGTTAACCCTGGTTTCGACTTCTATGGCTGTCAGACCGGGATTAAAACCAACGACAAGGGTTATCTCATTTCGGGTTACGGGGAAAATATATACAAAGGCCGCATCCCGCAATATTTTATCCTGAAAATGGATGTGGCCTTCAATGTTGAATGGATGCAACTTTACAACCTGGCCGGCTATGCACAGTCGCTCCAGGAGTGTACAGGGGGCGGATATATTGTCACCTGGGGCAGTACGGTCACCAAAATAAATACAACCGGTGATATGCTGTGGTCAACCACATACCCCGCTGATGATGAGATATTTCTCAACTCTTCAACAGAGGATCAGGACGGCAACATCTTTGTAACAGGTTTTTCGAGCCGGCACGCGCAACAGGATTCGGTGAAGTACGAATATTTCGTTGCAAAATTATCCTCAGGAGGAGGCGAACTGTGGAAAAAATTTGGTGGGACCTTCCAGTTGAATGAACCTCATAAGCTGAACATTCAGCCCGATGGCCGCCTGGTCTTATTCGGCCGGGCCTCTGATGCGCCCGGCAGCCTGCGAGCAATCTTCTGGTTGTTAAACCTTGACAACAGCGGGAATTTTCTCAACCAGCATTTTTACCAATGTAACGTGGGGGGAGAAGATATGCCCTATTCATTTGTCACCCTCCCTGCCAATGAGCAACTGTTGTTTGGCACGGTTTCCGGAGGCAGCTCCATTCCGCGTTTTACAAAGATCAGGGATAACTGGAGCGTTGCCTGGGACCACAACTATTCTTTGGGTTCGGGGGGATACAACCCTTCGGTCATCGATTTCGACGCAATGGGAAACGGATCATACCTTGTGATGTGCAATGATGACGAGGGCGAAAATATTTCGGTTCTTAACGGCAACGGGGATATCGAACGCCAAATCCTTTTCAACAATTTCCCAATCGGGCTGCTCGTTAAATACGATTCTGATGGCAACTATGTCTATCTCGCCAAAACCGGGGATGTTTTCGTGATCAACCACGACGGCTATATGGGAGCTCCGATTCTCAACAATAAGACCACGAGGTCATCTCCTGCCGGCCGGCCATCCCGCTAAACCTTAATTTGCAGAACCTTCTCTTGGCGCTGATACAGGATTGCAACCATCTGAAATAGCCATGCATTCTGTACATTCCCGAAATTGAGAGAAATGTAACTTTATTTTTGAACAGCAGTTGAAGACGGTTTGAACAGCTTTTCAAGGAACACTCCTGCACTGATCCCGATACGGAGGCCACTCCAATTTCAGAAGAAAATACCATATTCCTTTGGCCAGAGGTTTTTTGTACCCATTGATTTATCCACTTGCGGAGGTAAATGATACAGACCTTCAATGATCAAAAAATGGTCATCAATAATGAATATTTTTATCATATTTCAAAAAGTAATCGGATTAAAAGGAAACAGCTATACCTTCTTTTTCAGCCTGTCGATATCAGCTTCCAGCTCTTTCAGGCTTTGTTCCTTTTCTATTTGTTTTTGGTTGGACTGAAACTTTTCAAACTCTTCGCTTGATTTTTGCAAAGCCATTTCGTGGCTTATTTTCCCGGCATGCGTCAGTAACTCCCGGCCATTCAACTGTAAGATTACATCCAATCGTTGTATCCAGTCTTTCATGTACATGGGGGTTTCCTGCAAGGCCATGGTCTCGGCAAAGGCGAGATACTGTTCAACCAACAAGCCCAATAGCTTTATTTCGTCTGCATTCAGGTAATTTTTAGAAATTGACACATCTGTTTTTTTTATGGCAGATGCGGTCTTTTTGTCAAATGACTGCATGCCCATCAGAGGCAGTGAAGCGTTGGCCCTCCGGTACACAAGTTCTGCAGCGGTTTGCTGACTGATCGCCCAAAGCAGTTTGTTTTGTACAACTTTAAAAAAGTCAATGGTCTTCTCATCTTTGGCATTGTAATCAATGCTTGTCACATAGATGTCCTTTATTTTCTGATAGAAAAATCGTTCCGAAAGCCGAATTTCACGGATGCGTTCCTGCAACTCAGTGAAATAGTTCATCGAGGTGCCGGTCTTAAACCGTTCGTCGTTCAGGGTAAATCCTTTGATGATGTATTCTTTAAGGCGTTGTGTAGCCCAGATCCGGAATTGTGTGCCCTGGGGCGATTTTACCCGGTAACCCACGGAGATAATGACATCTAGATTGTAAAAATTTGTAGGCTTGGTAGAAAAATCGGAATTTCCGATTTTTCTCATAGATGCCTCTTCTTCAAGTTCTTTCTCTTCGAAAATGTGGATAATATGCTCATTGATGGTTGCGCGCGACTTTTTAAATAATTCGCTCATTTGGTCTATCGACAGCCAAACAGTTTCATTTTCCAGGCGAACATCAATTTTGATATTCCCTTCAGGATTTTGATATAGGATGATTTCGCCGGTATTCATTTCACGATATTTATTTATGCTTTCAGTCAATCAAACTAACACCTCTTCTCCTTTCTACGATCCACAACCATGATTCGATAACCGATTTTCATTCCTGCATTATTTTCATTGCCTGCATTGCCTGCATTCTTACATTGCCGTTTTCCTGTAATCCCTCCAAAACTCTTTCACGATTAATTGCCGGATGATGGGATTCTCAAATTTCTGGTAGAAATCGACCCGATAACCTCCTCGAATTTCATGCTCGTCGACGGCTGTGATTTCAATTCTTTTTCTTTTTTCTTGCCTCTTTCAACACTAATTTTTCCTCGCTTTCCAGCTTACGCTGCGTTTTCTTTATATCAATTGCTGGTGGCAGATTTTCGGGTTTTATCCCCCTTCCCAGTAGCATTTTTCTGACAGCACTGCTGTTGTCAACATGTTCTTTCTCTATTGGACTCTGGCCTTTGAGATCTTTATTCTGGACGTTCAAACTAGTCATTTCCGCAGCAAGGTCTTTTGCCTTAATGCTGATAGTGGGTAAAAAATCAGCAACCGGACGATTGTCGGGCACCCCCATTTTCTTTTTCAGCACCAAGGTGTTTAACCCAAAAAGTGCGTGATCACCTTTTGACCGGATTATTGCAAAACCTTGACTATCTACTCCTCGTTCGTATAAAATTCCTGACAACTGGCTTTCGGTATGGCTTAGTTTTTCCCGGGCTTTTACTCTTTCAAATTCTAAAAGACGTTGTTCAACCAACTCGGCCCTGCGGGTCTGTACAGCAAAATAGTTCTGGGCGAACGCAATTTCAGGTTTTCGACTATCTCCATTCTGGGCAATAAGGTAACAAGCATAGCGGGTCAGTAAAATCTCATCTATTTCATGTTGTGCACCTTTCCCTGCCTCGATCACCTTCCTGACGTCAGGAAAGTGATATTTGGGTTGTTCCCCTGCGTTCGTACAAGCCTCCTTTGCTTTGGTAATGACTTTCTCGAAATTTTCCCATTTAGAATAACCAAGTAGCTTTTGTAATTCACGTGCACTCCAGCATTCAACTCCTTCCAATTCGCTTGCTGCTGCTTCAAATTGATTAAAGAGCTGTCGAATCTCCTCTGTTTTCATTTATGATTACTTTTTGTTATCAACATTTTCAACCTTTCATTTCTAATCAAAAATAAGGGAATTTCTCAAGGAAATGCCTGAGGACGTGCCGTATTTATCAACATTCTGAAAACTCACCACCCAACCCTCCCCACATAATCCCTCCAAAACTCATCTACGATCAAATCCCGGATAACAGGATTCTCAAACTTCTGGTAGAAATCAACCCGGTCATTGACATAAGACAGGAAGATCGAGCCAATAACTTCCTCGAACTTGCGCCGTTTGTTTGTCTCACTGTTATCTCCTGTCATGACGTTTCGGAGGTCCTCATCGCCCCGAACACGAGTGCGAACGTTGCTGAGATCCAGGCGATGTTCCTCGGTGAGTTCTGCCCCGTAAATCTCATTTAGCTTGCGTACGATCTCGGATAGGAAGTCGAGTGGCTCTTCGGTCTTGCCGCCGCCTCCCGTGGCTGTCATGGGCTCTAAAACGCCCGAAACATCCTCCAGCAGCAACCGGTACTCGCCGATCTTCTGGATGTGCAGGGATGAAAGCTCCACCGAGCCGCTGATATCGACAAACGATGAATCGCCCTTGGGAAGCTTCTTATTCACATATTTCAGGAAGATGAACAGCTTTTCGAGTTCAATATCTTCGAAGGTATGATCTGGCTGATGTATCCGTACAGGCGGACGTAGGACTGGATCAGGGACTTAAACTCATTTTGCAAGGCCGGGTCGGCTATCTCGTTCCATTTCTCCACCACGCGGTTCAGGACGGGCTGCAGCATCTCGTCCGATTCGCGCTCATTGTAAAACAGGCGGCAGAACTCATCGACCATGTATTTGGTAAACAAATTAAAGCCCCTGATCTTGGTCTCGAGGTCATAGAGTTTGTTAGGGTCAGTCTCGCCGGCCAGCTCGGTGGAAGTATAAAACGGCTGGAACGCCTCAATGACTTCCGAAGTATCGTTGGCGAAATCCAGGACAAAAGTATCGGTCTTGCCCGAACAGGTGCGGTTGAGCCTCGAAAGCGTTTGCACGCACTGCACCCCCGAAAGTTTCTTATCGATGAACATCGCCTGCAGCAGGGGTTCATCAAAACCCGTCTGGAATTTATTGCTCACGATCAGGATGCGGTACCGCGGGTCCTTCAACCCATCCGCAATCGAAACCATATTCTGCAACCCATTTTCTTTGTTTAAAATACTCTCCGTCACCTCCCGCATCCCGTCCTTCACTGTCCCGCGTCCCGCGTCCCGTGTCCCGTCCTCCACCGTCCCGCTAAACGCCACCAACACCGAATACGGCAATCCCATCTCCTTCATCTGCCGTTTCATCTCCTGCTGGAACAGCACACAATGGTATCGCGACCTCACCACCACCATCGCCCTCCCCTTGCCATTGATCGTGCGGGAAGTCTTACCCACAAACTGCTGAAGGATGATCTTTACCTTTTGTTCTATCGTCTGCGGATGAGAATCCACGAAGTTCACCACCTGCCTCATCGCTTTGCCCTCGGGAAGCTGCTTGTCGTCGCCCGTCTGCACGAGCCTGAACCAGCGCGAATACGTCGTATAGTTTTTCAGCACATCCAGCGTAAAGCCCTCGGCGATGGACTGTTTCATCGTATACGAGTGGAAAGGCACGAAGCGGCCATCCGCAGTCCTTCTTCCAAATAATTCAAGCGTCTTATTCTTGGGAGTCCCCGTGAACCCGAAGAAACTCACATGTTCCTGGCGCCCGCGGTTGCGGATCTCCTCCCTGATGATATCTTCATAATCGGGCAGCTCCTCATCCTCCTCCTCGCCGCTTTCCCCTTTGGAAATCGTCTTTTTCAGGTGTTTCGACGTCTCGCCGGTTTGGGAGCTGTGCACCTCGTCGATGATCACCCCGAAGTCACTCCCACGCTGTTCACCACCCCCTTGGTCTGTTCAAGCTGGGTGATGGTGTTCTGAAGCTGTTTATCAAGCACCTTGCGGTCGGTGACCACGATGATGGTATCGAAGATGCGGTGCGTCTCGTCCTTGTTGCGGTAGAGTGAAGTGAGCAGGTGCGACAGCCAGCCGATCTCGTACGATTTCCCTGAGCCGGTGGTATGCTGGATCAGGTAATGATGCCCCGTTCCCTCCACCCTCACCTGGTCCCTGATCTTCCGCACGCAATCGAGCTGGTGGTAACGCGGGAAGATGAGCAGTTCCTTCGGTTTCTCAACCACCCTGCCCTTGTACGGGTCCCACGATTTATCGACCTCCCTGGAGAGGTGCACATAGTTTTCGATGATATCGAGCAGGGAATCCGGCGCCAGGATCTCCTCCCAGAAATTTCCATTTTTAATAAATATTTTAACTGGCGGATGAGGGAGCGGCGGTTTTTCCGGCAGAGCTCCCGGTGTTCAAGGTTCAATCCGGAATTTGGCTCAAAGTAAACCATGGAAAAATCATATCACTTTACAATTGTTAGTGGATTAAGTATAATTATCCACATACCGTTGATTTCAATTATAGCTTTTTAAAGCAATGATTTGCTTTTTCCGTGAAAATATTCTAATGAATTTTTCTTTATAATTTTCCATAGTCGTATAAACAGACGGAACCAGAACTAATGTGAAAATCAAGGAACTTGTCAGCCCGCCAATAATAACCCATGCAAGCCCGTTTTTACTTTCGGCGCTTGCGCCCGAAGCAAGAGCTATGGGGAGCATACCGAAAATCATTGAAAATGTTGTCATCAGGATAGGTCTTAATCTTTCTTTTCCTGCTTCTATTAATGCCTCCCTGACAGTTAGCCCTTTGTCCCTGAATTTATTCGTAAAATCTACAATCAGAATTGCATTTTTACATACAAGCCCAATCAGCATTATCATTCCAACCATAGAGAAAATAGTCAGTGATTCACCTGAAAGAGCTAATGCAAACAACGCTCCGATCACTGCTACCGGTATTGAGAATAAAACAACAAACGGATACAGATACGAATTGTACAAGGCAACCATTACAAGATATACGAAAATCAATGCAGCAGCAATAGCCGTGAACAAACTACTGAATGCGTCAGCCTGTCTTTCCATTTGACCTTTATAGTCAATGGTAATTTCGGGAGAATGTATTTTTTCTTTTATCGCAGCTTTTATTTCATCACCAACGGTACCAACCGGACGACCATAGACCGAACATTTTACTGTAAGTGATGAAATACGGTCGTACCTTTCAAGTTTATTAGGACCCAAAGACTGAGTAATGGTGGCAAAGTTTATTAATTCAACAACCTTACCCTGATTATTTAAAAATGTGAGGGAACCCACGTCGTCAATTTTTTTACGGTTGAATTGGTCGAACTGAACATTAATGTCAAAATCATCGTCGCCCTCGGAAAATTGCAGGTCGGTATTCCCTGCTAAGGCAAGGTTTATAATACTTCCAACCTGTTGCACATTAAGACCTGATTGCTCCATTTTTTCTCTGTCGAGTTCGATCTGCAATTCAGGCTTGCTTTTATCAATGGATAATTTAACATCATTTGTGCCTGGTATTTGTTTGATGACCTTCATTACACTATCGCCTGCCTCAAAGAGCTTAGTTATATCAGGTCCCCGCAATAATACCTGTATTGGTGCATCATCTGCGTTTCCCATCTGGGAGGTAGGAGTAGCGCTGACTTTTAATCCGGGTATTTCCTGAACCTCTTTTTTTATCATTGCTGCAAACTCGCTAACAGAAACTGTTCGCTGATCTTTCGGAACAAGATTAACTGTTATTTCACTCTTATTATTTACTCCACTCAGTGTTCCAAAATCAGAACTTGAATACCCGATGTTCGAAAAAACTTTAACAACCTCTGGTTTTTTAAGCAAAAGATACTCTACTTTTTGTGTTAACTGTGTTGTTTGATATACAGTATTCTGCTGTTCGCCTTCAAGCTTAACCATAAATTCTCCCTGGTCGCCATCGTTCATAAATGCAGTGCCTACCAAGCCCATTCCTACGAGGGAAAATGATATTAAGATGAATACGGTTACTGTCAGGTACACTGTTTTACGGTGATTCAGAGACCATTGCAGGATTCTTTCGTAATATTGTACAACCTTACTATAGGTAGTCTCTACCCAAATGGAAAACTTTCCGATAATTGATTTTTTTGTATAATCTTGTATTTTGCTGAAACGGGAGGCTAATAACGGGGTAACGGTAAACGAAACCATAAGGCTCATGAGGGTTGCAAATACAACAACCAGGGAAAACTCCCTGAGCATATTGCCAATCATACCAGATACTAAAGATAAGGGCAGGAAAACTACAACATCAACAAGGGTAATTGCTACAGCGGTAAAACCAATTTCATTTCTTCCATCAAGCGCAGCTTTATGTTTATCTTTCCCCATTTGCAGATGACGGTATATATTTTCCAAAACCACAATAAAATCATCAACCAAAATACCAATCAACAAAGAGAGAGCCATTAAGGTGAGCATATTGAGCGAAAAATTAAAAATATACATGGCTATGAAAACCGAAATAATTGAAGCTGGTATAGAAATTAAAACTATGACAGAGTTCCGGATACTATGTAAAAAAACGAACATAACAAATGCGACAATCAATATGGCAAAACCTATATCTTCAATGACTGCATTGGCTGAAGCTAAAGTATATGTAGAATTGTCGGAAGCGATATCAAACTTTAACTGATAATCGGGATATTGATTTTCGAGCAATTTCAATTGTTCTTTTACCCGTTGGCAAACATCAACCGTATTGGCATCTGTTTGTTTCTGAATACTAACGCCAATAGAATTTTTGCCATTGATTTTATTCAAATTAGTCTGTTCTGCAATGCCGTCAACAATTTCTGCAATATCTGATAATTTGATACTGCTGCCGGAGATTGTTCTTGAAACCGTTATGTTACGAAACTCGTCTAAAGATTTTATCTTTCCTAATAACCGTACCGTATATTGTTTAACATTACTTTCAATTTTACCGGTCGGCATTTCAATGTTTGCATTATAAATTGCCTGATAAACCTGGCTAATTGTAATCTTGTATGCATCAAGTTTATTTTTATTGATGTTGATTTTAATTTCCCGTTCATTTCCACCTATAAGTGAAACCTGACCGACGCCTTTAAGTTTTGAAAGCTGTGACTTGATTTGGTTATCCGTTAGCAAATACAATTTTGTCGGGGCTATTTTGGCTGTGACTCCAAACTTAATTACAGGCATTTCATCGGAAGAGAATTTGTTAATTGATGGTGATTTCACACCGGTTGGGAGATTTGCCACCATTGCATTGATTTTACGCTGGGCATCCTGTACGGCTAAATTAGCGTCAGCGCTCGATTCCAATTCGATAGTAATAGAGGATAGTCCCTCCTGTGAAGTTGTTTGCATGCTTTTAACATTCTCTAAGGATGAAAGTGCATCTTCCAGTTTTTTGGAAACAGAGCTTTCTACCTCGTTTGCTGATGCGCCAGGGTAAGTTGTTACGATACTGAGCGCAGGAAAACTAAGTTTAGGAATTAGCTCATAGTTTAAATTTGTATAGCAGGTTATCCCAAGGAGAGTTAAGACAGTAAAAATCACTACTACCAGCGTTGGTCTTTTTATTGCAATTTCAGTAATTGACATAATTATTGTTTTTAATTTACAATTTTAATTGCCTTGTTTTCGGAAAGGTTTATCTGGCCGTTTACAATTACTTTTTCGCCTTCAATTAAGCCGGAAATAACCTTTATATATTTATCATTTCCGCTTCCGACAACAATTTTTCTACGTATTGCCTTGTCGTTTTCAGCAACATATACTTCCGCCTCTGTTATACTACCGAGTAAAGATTCACGAGGAATATACAATGCTTCCCCGGTTTCCGGAAGTTTATACAGTACGTTTGCAAAAGTTCCTGATTTTAAAGGATATTTCGAATTATTAGAAATTTCAATTTCAACAGGATAATTATGTGAGTCATCGCCCTGGGGACTAATAAAGCTGATATTTCCTCCAAATTTCACTCCGGGATACACATCAGTTGCGATGATTGCTTTATCGCCTGTTTTAAGTTGATAAACATTAGCTTCTGAAACATTCAATTTGATCTTGAGTCTGGAAATATCAACAATTGTAGCTATAGGACTGCCCACATTGATGTATTCGCCTTCTTCAACATGTTTCATGGTAATTATACCGTTTATCGGCGACTTAATTGTAGCCTCGGCAAGTTGTTTTTCAGCTTGCTCTAATTGAATATCGGCATCATCATATGTATTTTGTGCTTCTTCTAACTGTTGCTCGGTAAGGCTGCCTCCATTGTAAAGGTTTTTATTTCTTTCCAAATCCTTTTCCAGTTTAACCTTTAAATTTTTAGCTTTTCGAACAACGAAATTTTTCAGTTTAGCATCAATGGTTGCAATAATATTCCCTTTTAACTTTTCCTGGCCGGGTTCAGCGTCCAATGAAGTAATTATTCCCTGTGCTTCAGCGGCAATATCTATCTCAGAATATGCATCCATATATCCTGTCAATTGAAGGCTACAGCTCACAGCCATTTTTAAAACAGGGGAAACATTTACAGAAATGTAAGCCAAATCAGTACTTACATCTTTATTTGCGTTTATTTTTTTGTAGTTGGTTGATAACCGAAACACAATAACCGCCACAATGGCTATAGAAATGATGATGATGATGATGGTGATTTTTTTCATTACCTTATTTATTTTAATTGTTGATAAAATTCATTAAAGTGCCTTTAGCTTTTTCAAGTTTAATTCGGGCGATATAAAGATCCAGCAGCTTATTGAAATATGTGTTCTGAGTCACCATATATGAACTTTCGGACTGAATGAGGTCAAGCGTAGAACCGGCGCCTTGCTGATATTCCAATTGTGTGCTCTTATACACACTTTCGGCCAAATCCAGATTTTCTCTTTCCCTGTTGATGTTGTCTATCGCATTTTTATACTGGATTTCATAGTTTGAAATATCAACTTTAATTGATTGCCCGGTAAGTGCTAAATTTTCTTTCGCTATTTTATTGTTCAATTCTGACTGGGCGACTCTTGAATTCCTCCGATGTCCATCAAAAATCGGAACAGTAAGTTTTAAGCCAATCGCAGAACTTGAATACCAGTCCTTATTTGCATCAAAAAAATTAAATTCCTGCCGCATTGCATTATAATTGTAATTTCCATAAAAGGACAAAACAGGCAGGAAAGCTGCTATTTTTGCTTTTTTATCTATTTGCATTAACAGAATATCTGTCTTTTGTAACTGATAGTCAATAATATTTTCCATCTGATAGTCGCTTCCCTTTTCATCTTCAAGAAAGTGATTACTATTATTGACTGTTGTGTCAGCTAATGCCAATGAGCTGTCGACCGGCATACCCATATTATATTTCAATGTATTTAGGGATTGAGAATAACTTAATTCTGATTGCTCCAACTGCGATTTCGTGTTGTTGTAGCTCACCCTGATTTTATCTGCATCTATTTTCTTCGCCATCCCGTTTTTATATTTTAGCTCAATTGATTTTAATGATTGTTCTGATGCCGTAAGATTTGACTTAAGAACATTCATTTGCATTTGAATCACCAATGTTTGATAATAAACCAGGCCAATATTATAGACTGTCTGTTCGTTCGTCTTTTGTGAGGTTTGGACAGACATCTCCTTATCTATTTTTGCTGATTTAATTGCATACAGATACGTGGGGTCGTATAGCTTTTGAGTTAACTGAACACCTCCCGACAGGCTATATTTGTTCCCAAATGTCACAGCGATGTATGTACCCGGAGTACCCCCCATCATTTCAGCAGGCATAAGCTGGGTCGAAAGTTTCAGGTTATCATCCAACGAGCCTGATGCATTGATTTGAGGAAGATAATTCCCAAGTTGTTCAGTAATTTTTTTCTGTGAAATAGCAACATCATAATTGGCAATTTTTATGTTGCTGTTATTGGAAAATGAATAATTGATGCACTCTTTGAGTGTTAGTGGTTTTTGGGCATGCAGATAAAAGTTCCCTGTTGCAAAGAATAGGGTTAGAAATATTATTTCATTAAATTTCAATATTCTTTTCATTGTATCATTATTTTGTAATAATGATACAAATATGAAATCAAAATAACGGATTGAAAAATTATTGAGATGAAGTGATAAAGATTAGCGAAGAATGATACGTTGATGAAATATTATAGTCCGTATCTGCTATTAAAATCTTTTATATAGGTTTTACCAATGGGAATTTCCCTTTCCGGAAGAGTTATAGAATTTGAGCGAACAGATTCAATTCTATTAAAGGGTAAAATAAAACTTCGGTGAACACGAATAAAATCTTTTAAGGGTAATTTCTCTACCATATCATTCATTGTTAAACGTGCAACAACAGTTTTTCTGTCTCTGATAAATATTTTCAGATAATCTGCCAGTCCCTCAATGTATAAAATGTCGGACAATAGAATATTTACCAAACTATAATCTGCACGAACAAAAATATGTTTATCCTCCGAATGATTTTGTTTGTTAATGTAATTGTAATATGCATTGGCTTTATTTACGGCCTGATTAAATCGTTTAAAGTTGACAGGTTTTAACAAATAATCAATCGCATTAAGCTCGTAACTCACCACGGCATACTCGCTGAATGCTGTCGTAAAAATTATCATGGTATTTTGCTGAATGGATTTTACAAGGGTGATTCCATTCATTGATGGCATTTGTATGTCTACAAATAATAAATCTACAGGATATTTCCGTAAGTACTTTAATGCTTCAGTAGGGTGAGTAAATGTTTTTAGCAGATTGATAAAATCCGTTTTTTCGCAATGGGATTCAATCACCTTTAAAGCCAATGGCTCATCATCTATTGCTATGGCAGTAATCATAGTAAATTGATATGAAGGGATACGATAAAATCATTTTCAGTTTCTTTAATTGACAATAAATGGCTGGAAGGATATATCAAACTTAAACGATGTTTCGTGTTTTCAATGCCTAGTCCGCTATGTTCTCTTGTATCGGTCTGAGCATTAACTTTATTATTTGCAACTAAAAAATGTAATTCTGATTCGTTTACTTTAATATTAATTCTGATGTTACTATTTTGCTCAGAATTTACACCATGTTTAAATGCATTCTCTATAAATGGAATAAGCAACATGGGGGCAATCTGTAATTCAGAATAATCTCCTTCAACAGTATAATCAAATTTCATTTTACTTTCCAATCGCAACTTTTGCAGTTCAATATAATTGTTAAGATAATTAATTTCTTCGTCTAACGGCACAAAATCATTTTGCGTTTCTTTCATCGTATAACGCATCATTTCAGAAAGTTTATCAACCATATCCGCTGTTCGTGGTGAAGTATCAATGGCAGTAGCATATATATTATTTAACGTATTAAATAAAAAATGCGGATTAATTTGCGATTTTAAAGAAGAAATCTGAGCAACTAATTTTTCTTTTTCCAATTGTCTGAGATGGTTGTTTATAGTCAATGAGATTGATGCTAAAATTGAAATAATCAGCATCAAAAAAGTATTTGCCCTTAAAATAGGATCTATTTTCATAAGTATTGGATTAATGTTTTTTAAATCATCCGGATTAAAACCTGATAAATTTAAAAATACACGTGACAAAACAAAAGCTGTAACAATGCTAAATACAAGTGTACTTACGTATACCAAGTACTTTTTTATCAAGAGGAATTTGGGAATCAGAACAAAATAATTAAAATAAAAAATAGCTATCAGAAAAAGACTCAAGGGTATAATCGGAGCCAGTGAAATATTTTCTGTTGGCGCAAATGATTTAATAACCTGATAGGTAGAGAAAAAGGGAATAATTAATATAAGACCCCAGGCTATAACATGAATTGAGATTGTAATAAGAAGGTTTTTCATTATCATTCAATTTTCGAATTGCAAATCAAAGATAAGATTTTGTTTCTTTAAAATATTTGCGATAAAGTGAATCAGTTCGTAGAAGAACAAAAAAACGTCTGATGTCAATGATTCTCCGCAATATCAGACAAGCCGGTGGCTTTGACCATCTGGCCGATGTATATGGATCACCCCTTTTCATTGGTTGTTAAAAGGTTAAAGAGATCTACCAAGATCGGAGAAAGATAGTCAGTGGGACCGGCTTGTACAGTAGATTAAACCACTTAAAGCTATTACCCTACACAGGTGCGATTAAACCGGGAAAGCGTCTGTACACACTGCAATTTAATGGATGCATTATTCTAATTATGTTGTACAATATGTATAATTATTTAGTATCTTTGTCTGGATTTATGTTGTCATGAAAGTTAACCTGATTAGTGCCACAAACGGACAGACTGTGAGTGCCAGTGTCCTTCCTCCGGGTGATATTCCATTGCCTTCGCTGACCGATGGATGGAGGTTCAATTTCAGAAGACATTCCAGGTTACCAGGTACGCAAACCTATATTATAGTTTGCGAAGAGACTCCCGTAATCATTGAAGGATGCCTGATCTTTATGATGAGGGATCAGGTGGAACCTTATATGTCCTATGTGGAGATCGCACCTCATAACCTTGGAAAAAACAGACAGTACAATTATGTTGCTGAATGTCTTATCGCATTCGCCTGCAGACTGAGTTTTATACATGGTTCAGGCGCTTTTAAAGGCTGGCTTGCCTTCGATGTGCTGGAAGAAAAGAAGGAAAATGAGATCAGGCTTATGACATTGTATTGCCAAAAGTATGGAGCATTACGGCTTGGGGAAACAACAACACTTGTCATTCCACCGGAAGCCGGAGAAAAATTAATTGACACCTTTTTATGATAAAAAATATGAGAACCAGGAAAGAGATTAAGGTAAAAGATATCTGGAATGAACAGAAGCAGAATGATCTGAAGAACTTCATTCTTTCGTCCTCTGAAAAACAATCCCGGGAAAGAAAGATTAAAAACGAACTGCTTTCGATCAGGTTTCAGATGGAGGAATATATCGGAAATGATAATTCAGATCAGCCAATAATGATGCAGGACTATGTCAAAATGTATCTTAAGACCCTCCATATCACACAAAGAAAGCTTGCAGCCCTTTTCGAAATGCAAAGCAGTAACCTGCATAAGTACCTGGTTGGGGATAGAAGGTTGAATTCAAGCATGATACTGAAATTAAGCTCGTTTACCCATACATCTCCGGAACTCTGGTTAAGGTTACAGGTAAAGAACGAACTGATCGAGATCAACCGGGAGAAAGAGAGGAGCAAAGAATACCGGAAGTATGATTACGAGAATCTGCTGGTTGCCGAACCCTGATTTGCAATAAAGTACATTCTCACATCGCACTTGCCTTTTTATATTCCCTCCAAAACTCATCCACGATCAACTCCCTGATCACCGGGTTTTCAAACTTCTGGTAAAAATCAACCCGGTCATTCACGTAGGAGAGGAAGATGTTTCCGATGACCTCCTCGAACTTGCGCCGTTTGTTGGTCTCGCTGTTGTCGCCGGTCATGACATTGCGCAACCCCTCATCCCCATGGACCCGGGTGCGAACGTTGCTGAGATCGAGCCTGTTTTCCTCGGTCATGTTGGCCCCGTAGATCTCGTTCAGCTTGCGCACAATCTCCGAAAGGAAGTCGAGCTGCTCTTCGGCCGTTCCCCCGCCGCCTTCTGAAGCCATGGGTTCTAAAACACCCGCGGTATCCTCTAACCTCAACCTGTATTCGCCGATCTTCTGGATGCGCAGGGAGTCGAGTTCGACCGAATCGCTGAGGTCGATAAAGGTCTGGTCGCCCTTGGGCAGCTTCTTATTCACGTATTTGAGGAAGATAAACAGCTTCTCCAGTTCGATGTCTTCGAAGGTGACGATCTGGCTGATATATCCGTACAAGCGAACATATGACTGGATAAGCGACTTGAATTCGTTCTTCTGCTCAGGGTTGCTGATCTCATTCCATTTTTCAACCACCCGGTTCAGGACGGGCTGTAGCATCTCATCCGACTCCCGTTCGTTGTAGAACAACCGGCAGAACTCATCCACCATGTATTTAGTGAAGAGGTTAAATCCCCTGATCTTCGTCTCCAGGTCATAGAGTTTGTTCGGGTCGGTCTCCCCGGCCAGTTCGGTAGAGGTGTAAAACGGCTGAAACGCTTCGACCACGTCGGCAGTGTCGTTTGCGAAATCCAGCACAAACGTCTCGGTCTTGCCTGCACAGGTGCGGTTCAGCCGCGAAAGCGTCTGCACGCACTGCACCCCGCTCAGTTTCTTATCCACGAACATCGCCTGCAGTAAAGGTTCATCAAACCCCGTCTGGAATTTATTGCTCACGATCAAAATCCTGTATCGCGGGTCCTTTAACCCATCCGCAATCGACACCATATTCTGCAACCCATTCTCCCTGTTCAAAATACTCTCGGTAACCTCACGTAACCCAAATTTTACATTTTGCCCTTTGCACTTTGCATTTTGCATTCCCTCCCCCACCGTTCCACTAAACGCCACCAGCGCCGAATAAGCCAGCCCCATCTCCTTCATCTGTTTCACCATCTCCTGCTGAAACAGTACGCAGTGGACCCTCGACCGCACCACCACCATCGCCCTTCCCTTGCCGTTGATGGTCCGCGAGGTTTTGCTCACGAACTGCTGAAGTATGATCTTCACCTTTTGTTCAATCGTTTCAGGGTGGGAATCCACGAAGTTCACGACCTGCCGCATCGCCTTGCCCCCGGGAAGCTGCTTGTCGTCGCCCGTCTGGATGAGTTTAAACCAACGGCTGTAGGTCGTATAGTTTTTCAGCACATCCAGCGTAAAGCCCTCGGCGATGGACTGTTTCATCGTATAGGAATGGAAGGGTACAAAGCTGCCATCATCGGTCTTTCGTCCAAATAATTCCAATGTCTTATTCTTGGGCGTCCCCGTGAACCCGAAGAAACTCACATGTTCCTGACGCCCACGGCTACGGATCTCCTCCCGGATGACATCTTCATAATCCACCTCATCCTCCTCCGCGTCGCTCTCCCCTTTGGAGATGGTCTTTTTCAGGTGTTTCGACGTCTCGCCGGTTTGGGAGCTGTGCACCTCGTCGATGATCACCCCGAAGGTTTTTGATTTGAGTTGTGCGATCGATTCGGAGATCATCGGGAACTTCTGGATGGTCGAGATGATGATATCCTTCGATTGTTCCAGGAACTCACGCAGCTGGTGCGAATCCCTGTCCACGCAGTTCACCACTCCTTTGGTCTGTTCAAGCTGGGTGATGGTGTTCTGAAGCTGTTTATCGAGCACCTTGCGGTCGGTGACCACGATGATGGTATCGAAGATGCGGTGCGTCTCCTCCTTGCTGCGGTAGAGCGAAGTGAGCAGGTGCGACAGCCAGCCGATCTCGTACGATTTCCCCGAGCCGGTGGTATGCTGGATCAGGTAATGATGCCCCGTTCCCTCCACCTTCACCTGGTCCCTGATCTTCCGCACGCAATCGAGCTGGTGGTAACGCGGGAAGATGAGCACCTCCTTCGGTTTCTCAACCACCTTGCCTTTGTACGGATCCCACGATTTATCGGCCTCCCGGGAGAGGTGCACGTAGTTTTCGATGATATCGAGCAGGGAATCGGGTGCCAGGATCTCCTCCCAGAGGTAGTGGGTGCGGTAACCGCCGGGGTTGGGCGGATTTGCGATCCCCTTGTTATACGGCAGGAACTTCGTATCGTCGCCCATAAGCCGGGTCGTCATCGTCACCACATCGTTATCCACACAAAAGTGGGCCAGCAACCGTTTAAACCGTAGCAGGGACTCTCCAGAGTCCCTGTCATGTCGATATTGCGTCTCAGAATTTCTGAAATCCTGACCAGTCAGCTGGTTTTTCAGTTCCATCGTGAGCAGCGGGATCCCGTTCAGGAACAGCGCCATATCGATGGAATTCTCATTTTTTAAAGAATATTTCAGCTGACGGATGAGAGAAAAGCGGTTTTTCCGGTAGAGCTCCCGGTGTTCAAGGTTCAATCCGGAATTTGGCTCGAAATAAACCATGGAAAAACTGCAGCCCCGGTCCTTGAAACCATTCCTCAGCACATCGATCACACCCCGGCGGGAAATCTCTTCATTTAAACGTTTGCAAAGCTTAATCTCCGTTTCCTCACCATACTGAACCGTAAGCTTCTCATACTCCTTCGGCTGGGAATCCATAATAAACCCAAGGACCTCCGAAGGGATCAGGCAGAGACCCCGGTCATACTCAGTCGGCAGAATTGACCGGTATCCCAGGCTATTCAGAGATGACTCTATATGTTTCTCAAACCGTTTCTCACTCGGAACATCCATAGCGCTTAATTCGTTCGTACATCAATTTTTCCCGTCACCACCTCGGAGATCAGGGATTGGCGGTATTCTTTCAATAGGTCGATTTTTCTATTTTCAAGATCAACTTGTTTATCGATTTCGGAAGTCTTTTTATCGAGGTATTCGACGATTTGGAGTTGCTCTTGGAGAGGGGGATGTGGAATTTGAAAATTTCCCAAATCCTCCATAGATAAATTTGGTTGAGCCGATTGTACTGAAACTAATGATATTTGTTCTTGAATTCTTGTTGACAATAGCCAGTACCAGACAAATCTTTTATTCTCATCCTGCTTTAATCTGATAAAAGAAACTGCTTGATTTGTATTCGCAGGAATAAATTGGTACGGTAAAATGGCAGTCTTTCCAATGGTTGCCCCAGCGATTACAAATAATATATCTCCTTCCATTAATGAAGATCTTTTTAATAAAATATCAGTTTCAATGTCAATATAAAATATTGGATCAAAAGATACTTCATTGTTCTTGATATTCTCGGCCTTCAAGAATCGAATATCTCCATCTTCAATCATTTCTTTCCCGATTGTTGATGGCGTTGTTCCTTTACTAATTGTAGTCGCTAATCGTTTAATTTTATTAATCCTCCAATTTTCCGGAATCTCACCAATCCATATCACCTTAGAATCCTTCATGCCAACATTCTTAACCAATCCTTTAGTGATCGCATGATTGATGATGCTGGTTCGCTGTTCCTTTAATAATTCAATTTTCCGGAGTTTCTTATGAATGAGGTCGTCGATGATGGAGGTTTTTTGGTCGAGGAAGGAGACAATTTGAGATTGTGAGAGGATTGGAGGTGTAACAATGGCCAATTCTTTGATAATGGAAGAATTTAAACCGTCCATGATTGAGCCTTTGGAATTGAGGTTCACCTGGTGCTTTACATAATCACCTTCCTGAATTACTATTGTAAATAGTCTTGTGCTTATTTTCTCCGAATCGAATCTTAATCGTATTAAATGTGAATCAATAATTCCTTTTTCAAATGTAGAATCAAATATTTTTGATTTTCCGGTTGTCCCCATCATTGTTATTAATACATCACCATCTAGTATTTCATATTGTTTAAATTCTTCATCAAATTTATCAATTGATAAATATCTGTCTCCTAAAGTAAAATCATCATTATACTCAGTGAACTTGAATTTGCGAAAAAATCAGGCCTGAAGCAGTTGGAAATTATCTGTCATCAAACTTCGTAATTCGACTTTATATTCTTCGATGTTTTCAAAAAAATTCAGGCA
>Ga0268283_1000435_pt1 | contig 28472 bp, 26 predicted proteins | sample saktaG_13_FD_190140 | JGI IMG/M metagenome (GOLD analysis project Ga0268283, IMG submission 190140) | Saline water microbial communities from Sakinaw Lake, British Columbia, Canada - sak_2013_06_06_36m | ecosystem: Environmental > Aquatic > Non-marine Saline and Alkaline > Saline ... | reverse complement strand
TTTTTTATCATCCCAAAATGCGTCACTGACGAAAAACTGCATGGCGCGAACCTTGGCATTTTCAATATTCAATGCAATCGGTTCAATGGATTTTCTTTCAAGGGGACTGAGCTGGCCCACCATATAGTAGAAAAAATTCTCTCTGGGCTCGCTTCTTAAAAAGCAGTCATTAAATTGCTCATGGAATCCCCTTAGTTCATCAACAATGCTCTCAAGATCATCAACAGTTATATCAAACTTTGGGATTAAATATGGATCATCGGCAATTCTACAATCAGGTAACATGTCTGCCTCCTTTCGATTTTGTTTTCGAAAATGTAGCAGAATGTTTGTTATTGATCAATATTTATTTATCGTTGTAGTGCTAATTTATTAGCGGTTGAAAAGGCGTTTGGTATAAATGGATTGGCCAATCAACAAAGGAATCTGCCAGCATTCATCCAGTTTGGGAAATAAACTGCGTTGCAAATTGCCCATTATCCATGATACTGCTTTAACAGGCTTCATTAGCGCCTCTGCAAGAGGCTCTCTCGTATGTAATTGTATTTAATGGATCGGAATAATAGTTATCTTACAAAAATCTAAATATTTGGATACAACATGGACACATACTACATCAACGGGCAATTCGTCAGCGACGACAAGTCGCTTATCAGCGTTAAAGACATTGTGGTTTTGCGAGGTTTCGGGGTATTCGACTTTTTGATCACATACAACAAGCGCCCCTTTCGTTTGCAGGAGCATGTTCAGCGGCTCGAAAATTCGGCAAGGGGCATCGGCCTTGAAATCGAGCCCACGAACGCTCAAATTTGCGAGATCGTCGAGGAGACGATCAGGAGAAACCCCCATCACACGGAATCTGCCATCCGTATCGTGTATACCGGCGGCATCAGTTCCGATGGCCTCAGCCCGGAAGGACGCGGCATTCTCATGGTGATGGTGACGCCGAAAATCAAGTTGCCGGAGACATGGTACACTGACGGCGCAAATTTAATCACCGTCGATATCGAAAGGTTCATCCCCGCATCCAAGAGCACATGCTACCTGTCCGCCGTGCTTGCGACCCAACAGGCGAAAAAACAGGGCGCAATCGAGGCTGTGTACGTGGATAGACATGGCCGCATCCTGGAGGGCACCACAAGCAACTTTTTCTTTATTAAAAATAAGAGGCTTGTTACCGCCCACTGGGACATATTGCCTGGCATCACCCGCGGCGTCATACTGGAGCTTGCTAAGGATTTCTACGAGGTGGAAACCCGGGACATCTACAGATCCGAACTGCACCAGATGGACGAGGTGTTCATTACGGCTTCCAACAAGGAAGTGGTGCCTATCGTGAAGGTAGACGATGTACAAATCGGAAATGGCCGTGTGGGTGAAAATAGCCGGAAAATCATGCAACTCTTCAGGGATTACACGATTTCCTACGGCCGCGGAGAAGGGACATTTGCCCGAACCATGGGATAGACCGCTCAACGGGGCACGCAAAAGCCTAACAGGACAACGCGGGTTCTATACTGTTATTGAGACACGCATCCAGGATTTCTTTTGTGGATTCAATTTGATCCAGGCTCCATGCAAGTTTCACCAATCGGTGGCACTTCTGCTCACCCAGGACCGGGGTAACCAGCCCGAGAAATTTTTGTTCGAGTTCTTCATTGGAGGGCAATAGCGGAGGTTCCCATTTCGGTTCGACGGGTCCGGATTCAAGCTTCCGTCCGTCTCTGGTGACGATGGTGACCTCAGCGATGGTTTTTCGAGGAAATGCGTTTTCGAATTCTTCTTTTACTTCCACGCGAACTTTGTCGGCAAGAGACAGGATGGCGCGGTCAAAGATGCGCGGCGGCTGGACCTGGCACGGCCCCACCTCACCATCCACAAGCACGGCGGCGACCGGATAGGCCATATTGTATTGTGCCTCCTCGGTGTCCGTCGGGTGAGTGTTGCTCAATGCGGCCGCAGCCTTAAAAGTTCTGATTGCGATGGAGGCGATGGATTCCACGGTGAGCTCGTTGTCGATGAACAATCTCAAGGCCCCCATGATGGCAGGCTGAGCCCACCTGCAGGCGGAATAGGGTTTGAAGTAAAGATCAAGGAAGAAGTATTCGTTTCCAAGCCCCTCCACCCAGGATGGATCGGGAGATTCCTCAAAAAAAGGATTAACGCCGGAAAATCCCTGCCGTGCCATCAGCGCGGAAGAAATGCCCACCATTGCCCCCCACCCGACGCTATCCTTTCCATTGCAGGGCTTGTCGAGGGCCTTCATGACGTTTGAGATCGGAGCGTGATGTTCCGCCACTCCCAGTGCCTCTCGAAGCTCCCGTCTGCCAAGGTCCAGTAGGCGCCCGCTAAGTGCTGCTCCCCCGATAGCGCCCCAGCTTCCGGAAGCATGAACCGTTGTGGAAAGAGCGTGCCTGATCAGTCCGGAACGGATTGCCACTTCGTAGCCTATTACCAGTGCGGTCAGGAACTCGCCGCCGGCTAGAGATTTTTTGGCAATTTCGCTGGCCGCCATCAGGACCGGCAGCGTGCATGCGCCCGGATGCCCTTTTACAAGGCGAAACCCATCGTCGAGGTCCAGCGCGTTGGCGGCGTAGCCGTTCGCAAGGGCAGCCCCCACGGGAGAAGCTCTCCTGCCGTCGAGAATTATCGTACAGTCATCGCCCGCAAAGTTAGCGGCCGCGAAACTGGCCATGAGGCGCGCAACCGGAGTCCGCGTGCCTGCAATCATAGCCCCCATGGCATCAAGGAAGCAACGCTTTGCCTGGTGCACAACCCGGGCCGGGAGATCAGACGGTCTCAAACCCATTATGAAGTTCAGAACATGATCTGTTTTGTCCATGAATCGAGCTTTCCTTTATGAGAATTTCGAAGGATCGGAGAGATCAACAAAATGGCACGCCGCAAAGTGGCCGGGCGTTACCTCCCGCAAGCTCGGTTCATCATGCGTGCACACTTCCTCGGCATAAGCGCAGCGCGTTCGAAAACGGCAGCCTGAAGGCGGGTTAATCGGACTGGGGACCTCGCCGGTAAGTTTGATTTGCTCGTAGCGGTAGTCCGGATCAGGGACCGGCACGGCAGAAAGGAGCGCCAGCGTATAGGGATGAAGCGGTCTGCTGTAGAGATTTTCCGTGGGCGCCATCTCGACGAGCTTGCCCAAGTACATCACTCCCACGCGGTGAGAGATATGTTTGATGACGCTCAGATCGTGGGAAATGAAAAGGTAGGTCAAGCCCAGTTGTTCCTGGAGTTCCTCCAGTAAATTGATAATCTGTGCCTGAATGGAAACATCGAGGGCCGATACGGGTTCGTCGCAGATGACCAGTGATGGATTGAGGGCAAGCGCGCGGGCGATTCCCACCCTCTGCCTCTGGCCTCCGCTGAACTCATGCGGATACCTGCTGACGTACCGGGGTTCAAGACCGACCGTCCGCATCAGATCGGCTACGCGGTTCTTTCTTGCACCGGAATTCATGGCTTCGTATAGGAGCAAGGGCTCGCCAATAATTTCTCCAACGGACATGCTGGGGTTGAGGGAAGCGTAGGGGTCCTGGAAGATAATCTGTATATGCCTGCGCAGCTCTCGCATTTGCGATCTGGTGAGCGTATTCAGCGCGATATTCTCGAAGCAGACCGTGCCTTCGGTCGGCTCTATCAGACCAAGCGCCATGCGGCCCAGGGTGGTTTTTCCACAGCCCGACTCGCCTACGAGCCCTAAAATCTCCCCTTTCCGGATTGACAGGGAAACATCGTCAACTGCTTTCACATGTCCGGTGGTCCTGGAAAAGATTCCGCCGTAAATCGGGTAGTATTTCTTCAGGTTCCTCAGTTCCAGCAGAGGGGTGGCTTTCTGTCCGGGTACATCATTCATTAAAAGAAACGCTCCTTTTCCTTATCGTACATAAAGCAGCGCACCTTGTGGTTCGGGCCGATTATTTCCAGATTGGGCTCTTCCACGCCGCAAAAATCTTTCGCATACTTGCAGCGCGGGTGGAAGCGGCATCCGGGTGGAAAATTCAAAGGATTGGGCACGTTCCCCTGAATGACTTCCAGCTTGCGCTTCCTGACGTCGGTCAGGCGCGGAATTGAGTCATAGAGTGCCATCGTATAGGGATGCGCGGGTTTGCGGAAAATTGTCCGAACGTCGGCATATTCGACGCCCTTGCCTGCGTAGACCACGACCACATCATCGGAAACCTGGGCCACCACGCCCAGATCGTGGGTGATGATCATCACGGCCATGTTGATCTGATCTTTCAATTCCCGAATAAGGCGCAGGATTTGCGCCTGGATCGTCACGTCTAGCGCGGTCGTCGGCTCATCAGCGATGAGCAGTTTGGGCTTGCAAGAAAGCGCCATTGCGATCATGGCGCGCTGCCGCATGCCTCCGCTCAACTGGTGCGGGTATTCGTCGATTCGTTTTTCCGGTGAGGAGATCCCGACAAGGCCAAGCATATCGATCGCCTTTTTCCGTGCATCGGCTTTATGAAGCTTCTGGTGGAGAATCATAACCTCCATGATCTGATTGCCGATGGTGAAGACTGGATTAAGAGATGTCATCGGCTCCTGGAAGATCATGGAAATCTCGTTACCGCGGATCTCGCGCATCTGGTCGGGTGATTTATCGAGGAGGTTTTCCCCCTCGAAGTATATTTCCCCATCCTGAATGCGTCCGGGCGGGCTCGCCACCAGTTGGAGGATGGAAAGGGCCGTAACGCTTTTCCCTGACCCCGATTCACCGATTACGCCCAGGGTCTTGCCCTTGTACGCAACCAGATTCATCCCATCCACGGCTTTGGATATCCCATCATCGCCGTAGAAATAGGTCTTGAGGTTGCGTATCTCCAGGAGAATGTCTTCGGAATGCGTTGCGGTCATCTTCTGCCTCTACTCCCCTCGCAGTCTCGGATCTATCATATCGCGCACTCCGTCTCCCAGCATGTTGAATGCGAGCACTGTAATCAGGATGCTCAAACCGGCATAGATGGAAATCCAGGGAGCGTTTATCAAAACATCGACGCCCTCGCGGGTCATGTTGCCCCATGTCGGGGTGGGCGGTTGAACACCAAGGCCAATGAAAGCCAGATTGGCCTCCAAGCGGATGGCCTCTCCCACCCACAGCGTCCCGGCAACCAGCAACTCACCGGAGATGTTAGGGAAAATATGCTTTCTGAGGATTCTGGGAAGCCGGACCCCAGTGGCTTGGGCTGCCGTGACGTATTCGCTTTCGCGGATCGTAAGGAGCGCTCCGTGAGCCAGTCTTGCAAAACGGGGCGTCATGACAAGGCTGATCGTAAAGATCAGGTTGACCAGACTTGCCCCCAGCACGGCGGTTACCGCCACGGCCAGGATCAGATCGGGAAAGCACATCAGGACATCTATGAACCGCATGATGACCGTTTCCACCTTGCCTCGACAATAGCCGGCAACCATGCCCAAAATGGTGCCTACAAGCATACCGAACGCAACCGAGCAGGTGCCGATGATCAGGGAGATACGGCTCCCCCAGATAATGCGCGACAAAACATCCCGTCCGAAGTCATCGGTGCCGAGGCGATGGTTGAGATCACTTGCGCTCAGACGGTAAGGCAGGTCCTGTGCCAGAGGATCGTAGGGGGCAAGCAGAGGTGCCAAAATGGAAACGAGCACGATCAGCATGGCTACAACTCCACCAACCAGGGCTGTACGGTTTTTCAGGAAAGCAGCCAACATCTTACGGCCGACAGGTTGTCCAATGATTTCTTGTTTCACTTACGGTTCTTCTCTCTGCCAGGTTTGATGGCTTCGTAAAAAGTCTATCTGCTTCGTTGCATGGCATCCTTCGTCATTGCGGCATACCCAAAAGTATGCCTCATTCCTCAGGATTTGTGCGCCTCGCATCTGGAGCTTTTTACTTTGCCATCCCAAGTTTGGCGCGCTACAATGACCGCCGCTGTTATCGATATTTTATCCGGGGATCAATCATGCTGTAGATCAGGTCTATGAGAAGGTTTAAAAGAACGACCATGATAGCGTAAATCACCATCACGGACTGAAACGTGACATAATCCCTCTGCTTTATGGCCCCGACCATGAGCTTGCCGAGGCCCGGGCGTGAAAATACGATCTCCACCATGACCGAGGAACCGATGAGTACCACCGCATACAGCCCCCCGAGGGCCACTATCGGGATCATCGCATTGCGAAGGACATGCTTGAAGAGCACGACCCTGTCCAGCAGGCCTTTGGCATACGCGGTGCGGACGTAATCTTCCCGAATGATATTCAGAATGGAGGAGCGGGTCATCCGGGTGATATAGGCCGTCATGAGAAGTCCCAGGGTCAGACCCGGCAAGAAGAGATGCCGAAAGTTGTCTGCGGGATTCGAGAAGTCTCCGGCCCCGACTACGGGAAACAGAGGGAACTGAACGGACAAGAGAAGGATGAGAAGAATCCCCAGGTAAAAAGCCGGAACAGAAAGACCCAGCAAAGAGAAGATGCGGCAGAAATAATCGATGAAGGTATTTCTTTTGATCGCAGACAGTATGCCGGGAGGAATCCCCAGGAAGTATCCGAGGAAGATCCCGAAAAATGTAAGCTCCAGAGTATGGGGCAGCACTTTAAGTACCTGCGCCCCGACCGGATATCCCGTGATCGCCGAGGCCCCCAGGTCACCCTGACAGATATTGCCGAGAAAGTGCAAGTACTGAAGCCACAGCGGGGCGTGCAGACCCATCTTTTCACGGAGGGCCTCAACCGCCTCTTTGCTGGCGTAATCACCGAGTGCTGCCACCGCAGGGTCGCCGGGCAGCACTCTGACGATCACAAAGACAAGCGTAATCACCACAAAAAGGATGGGGATGCTTTGAAGTATCCGCCGTATTACGTAGCTAAACATGAATCTTCAGATATCATCTATCCCGGATTTCCTTAATGAGCCAGTATACGGGTCTTTTCGTTTATCTGGGGAGAGTAGGTTTGCCAGCTAAACTCCAGGGGGTATCCGAGTTCCACGTATGTTTTCATGGGGAAAACATACAGTTGACGGACCACGGGCACAACCGCCACGTCCTTCAGGACGGCAATCTGGGCCTTCTTCCAGAGCTCATTCTGCTTTTCGGGATTGAGTTCCCACCTGGCCTGCTCAATCAGGGCGTCGATGTTTCCGGATTGGCCGCCCTTAACAGCTTCCGGCGTCCCATAATGAGAAAAGTTCGTGTCGGGGCTTTTGCCCGTCATCACCGAGCTGTCTGAATGGTAGAACCTTGTGAGAAAAACATCCAGATTGGGTCTCCAGCAGGCATAATAGACAACGGGGCTGGCATCCTTCCGGATCAATGAGTGAAAGGATGCATGGTCCACAACCTTGACCTGCATATCTATGCCAGCCTTCTTGACCTGGGCCTGAAGAGCGATCATCGGCTTGCGGTAGCTCGAATCCAGTTCGCTTGTTATGGCTTCGAACTGAATCCCGTTGGGATACCCGGCTTCGGCAAGCAGTTGTTTTGCCTTTGCGATATCATTCTCATAGAGAACACCGGCTGCCTGCGCCTCTTCCCGGGTCAAAGCGCCCGGAGCCGGGGGGGCCAAGGCCGCGGCATAAATAGGCACCGCAATGCCTTTTCCCATGAATGCGGCCACTTCATCGCGGGAGACGGCGTAGCTGAAAGCCTTGCGCACCCGAACATCGTCAAAGGGCTTCAGGCTCATATTGAAGAACAGCGTCTGCACCTCGCAGGGCCCAAAGGACTTCACCTTGACTTCGGGAAATGCCGAAACCTTTTCGACCCATTTGTCTTCCTTAACGCCTTCGATGACCTGGAGTTCACCGGTTCTCAGGCCCAACTCCCTCGAACTCACGTTTGGCACATAGCGGACCACGACCTGTTCGAGAATGGGTTTGCCGCGGAAGTACTTGGGGTTCTGCGCCAGGACAGTCTTTTGCTGTGGCTCGTAGCTTTCGAACTTGAATGGTCCGGTCCCGACAGGATGGGTCTTGAACCAGTCAGTGCCCTGGCTCTCAATGGCCTTTTTCGAAACAATGAAGCCACCGGCGTAATTGGCCACCTTGGACATGAACAAGGTCTCGGAAATTGGTTTTTCCATTGTGATTTCGATCTTATACGGGTCAACCGCCTTGAAATCCAGTCCGCGGTATTCTCCGGCATAAGCAGAAGTATCCGCAGCAGCCGCACGCTTCAGCGAAAATACCACATCCTCGGAGGTTAATTCGTACCCCTCGGGATTTCCGGGGAAGGGGTGAAAGAAGACCCCTTTTCGCAGATTGAACGAATATGTCTTTCCGTCGGCAGACAACTTCCAGGATTCCGCCAGATCCGGTTCGATACCAACCTGATTTCCAATCGGATAGCGCACGAGCCCGTTGAAGATCATATCGAGAGTGCTGCGGTCGACCGTTGTCGCCGCACGATGCGGATCAAGCGATTGTGCGTCACCCGCATCAAAGGCCACGGTCAGCACCTGCTTATCGGCAAGTTTTTCCTGGGCCGATGCGGTGAAGCCAAGAGAAAATATCGCTAACACTGATAGAAAAACCATTCCAGACCACATTCTCATAGACTTTTCCTCCTTAGGGCTGAAGACAGAAATTGGAATGCAAACAGACGAAAATGTCCGCTTGTTCTTGCGAAAAGTGATCGCCCTGCAATGACTCGACCGGACCTGTAAACTTGAGCTGTTCTGAATCAATGCTTAACAAATGAACAGTATCATGTCAATATCAGAATAGCCATATCCAATGCGATGAACACGGATGAATTTGAGCAAAACTTTTTTTTGAACCCTTTTGAAGTCATTGCGAATCACGGCAGCTTTCATTGTTTGCTCTAGAAAACCGCTCGTCATGTCGGGGCAAATCGTCGGTCAGATCGTAATAGTCGGTTTTCTGGGACACCCAGACGTGCCTTTCAACTTTCAGCCCGGTAGGGGGGTCGATGGATCCGGCTGATATGGATATGTTCTGTTTCCCACGCGGATCCCAGAAGAGGCTGGAGCCGCATTCCTGACAAAATCCGCGGTAGACCTCGGGAGTTTCATCCAGAACAGACCGATACCATTTCAGGCCCTTGTCCCGGATCAGGATCAGATTTTTCCTTCGGGTTGCCGAATATGCTCCCAGGTGTCCGTGAAAGCGCCTGCACTTGCTGCAGTGGCAGTTAATAACGGGCATCAGCTCGCCACGGACCTCATAGCGAACTGCCCCGCACAGACACCCACCGGTTGCGCGAATATTCTGCTGATTCATATCTTCTCCTTTGCCGCGTATTGGGTTGACATCAGATTGGGGTTATAGGGAGCTCTGCGGGATGTGCACCGATCCATCGGACAGAGCTGACAGCTCTGAAACCGGCTTTCGCTGGGAAAGATGATCCGGGAAAGGCTTTTTATCGGCTCCATCAGCATGCTGTCTGAAAGCGTGACGCCGATTTCGGAAGCTTGTTTTCCGATAATATCAAAGAGCGGTTTCTGCTCTGTAATCGGCCAGTCCTCAATGGATCCCGGGCACATGGATGAGAGGGAACCGGGTTGGTAGGTCAGCTGGATATGCGCATCCAGTGCCTGGTCCGCAGCTCTTAAGGCCATTTCCATCATCACATCGACCCAGTATCTTTCCAGCATATCGGTTGCGGCATTCGCCAGTTGCAGCATTTCCACGCCGCAGGTGGAAAGACCCACAAACACCCGATGTACCGGCTCAAGATTTACCCGAAGCACCCGGCTGGACAAGGTTACGCCTTCCACGATCACGGCGTCGGTTGCTTGCTTTTCCAGCCGGCACAGTCTGTACAGGACTTTGGGGCGGGCGATTTTCCGAGCCATATCGGCCAGTTCAAGAAGTCTGCCTGTGAGGGGATCATCGGCTGTCTTGATACAGAGAAGCTTAAACAACTGCTCTGTGTTGATTCGAAAGGGTACGGGATTTAGGCAGTGGTAAGTATCGGCCGGCATGATTCGATCCATTTCCTTGGAGGAAATTTAAAGGACTGGGGGCTATCCGGCGTTTACCACGAGCGCTTCAGACCGGAATGGCTCAGAGATGCCGGCTGCTGCAAAATCCGCGGAATAGTCGAAATCCAAACGTTCCCGATGTCGCTCCGCGGCAACGGGAATATGACGTAGAATAATCAGCTCTTGGGTGTGGTTCGACGCTCGAAGCACGGGAAGTCCGGAAGGAGACCAGATGCCGGATCCTCCCCAGAAAATATCCTTTGAGATGCTGTGGCTGCCCACGGCATTGGCGGCAAAAAACCAGCTCTGGCTGAGCGCAGCCTGTGCCGGAATCAAGGTATCCCATAAATAACCATAGTAATGGGTGTTTTTGAACCCGGCAAACTGTCGAAAAGCCGGACCCCGCCAGCTTGCCTGAAGCACCATGGCATCCACGTGATCCACAAGCTGATAGGCTTGCAGAAGCTCGGGAAAGCAAAGATCATAGCAGATCAGAAAGCCAATCCGCCCCCATGGGGTATCCAGAACCAGACGTTGCCCCTTGCTGCCGGTTTCATACTGTTTTTCGATCCCGGGCAGAAAGGTTTTATCATATATGGCCTCGATGCGATCACCATTTTTCTTTTTCCCGACGACCAGGGTGCTGTTGAAAAACCGGGGCGGGTAAATCCCATCGTTCGTTTCTCTCAGAACATTCAGCACCGCAAATTGCAGGGTGTCATCCAGAATCGGCCAGACACAAGTCTCGATAAACTCACGCTGTTGCGCCAGCGTGGCCGATTCCATGTATGAGCGGCAGGCGTTTTCATCCTGCCAGAAATAACCGGTCAGGGAAAATTCGGGAAAGACAGCCAGTTGAACCCCATGTTGACGAAAGCAAAACAGTGCATCCCGGATTCGCCGCTGATTTGCCGCGATATCCGGTACGAGTGCATGAAGATTGGCCAGCCCGACTGTCAGGCCGCCGCAATCCGGACCAAACTCCGCGATCCGGACGGAAAAGGGGTCCGGGATCAATGGGACTCCTTTGAATGCTGAGGACAAGAGATGGCAATCAGATCGCTGAGTTGCTCCGAATCTTCCAGATGCCAGACCAATTCCACTAATTTTCCGGCAGCCGTGTCCCCGAGGGCAGGCGATACCAGCCAGCGGAACTTGTTTTCAAGCTCGCTGTCCGTGGGCAAGGTGTGGGGCGGTTCCCACCGGGGCTGCACCTTGCCCGAAGACAGCGTTTTGCCGCTTTTGGTTTCCACAATGACCTCGGCAAAGGTTTTTTCCGGAAAGGCCGCTTCTATTTCGTCATCGATTTCCGTGGACACCCGGGCAAGCACATTCAGGATTTCGGGATCAAAAATTCGGGGAGGCAGCACCTGCCGGGGCCCGACTTCGCCATCGACCAGTGCGGCTGCAACCGGAAATGCAATGTTGTACTGAGCTTCCTCGGTATTGACCGGCGGCCGGGTATGCAGGGCACAGGCGGCTGCAAATGTCCGGATGCGGATGGAACGGATGTCTTCTATTTTCAGGTTGAATTGCCGCTGGAGATACCGTGCCCCGTCCACTGCAGGCTGTGCCCATCGGCAGGCGGTGTAGGGCTTGAAATAAAGCTGATTGATCTGCCAGTCCTGTCCCAACCCGGTGATCCAGTCCGGATCGGGGGTATCGGCAAACAAGGGGGTGATGCCGGTAAACCCGTTTCGGGCCATCAATACGGACAGCATGGCCACCATCGTTCCCCACCCGATGCTGTCCTTGCCCATGGACGGGGTTTCGATGCCTTTCATCATGGGTGCGATCGGCGCATGGTACTCGGCGGCGCCCATGGCATGCCACAGGGCTTCGGCATCCAAATTCAGCAGCCTTCCGGCGGCCGCGGCGCCGGCAATGGCGCCCCAGCTCCCGGAGGAATGGTAGGTCGTATAGGTGGCATGGCGGATGCGCCCGCAGCGGATACCGATCTCATATCCAATGAGCAGGGCGGTCAAAAAATCCATGCCGCTGCATGTTGGAGCCATTTCCGCGGCAGCCAGAACAACCGGCAACACGCAGGCGCCCGGATGCCCTTTTACCAGGCGGTAGCCATCGTCCACATCCAGGGCATTGCCGGAAAAGCCGTTGGCCAGGGCAGCACCTGCGGCAGAGACCCGGCTGCCATGAAACAAAATGGTGGCCTCATCCCCCCGGAACTGAGAACGGGCCATATCGGCGACCAAACGGGCCACGGGAGTCTCGGCCCCTGCGATCAGGGCTCCCAGGGCATCCAGCAGACAGCGCTTGGTCTGATGCTGGATGGCCTGCGGCAATTGCTGCCATCGGGTATCGCGGATGAAATGGATTACATGCTTGATCAGTCGTTGGCCTTCTTCCTGATTGTCAGACAGTTTTATCATCGGGTTTCCTCAATAAAAAACGGCGGGAGTTCTATTCACTGCCGCCGTTCTGGAATTAAATTCAAATACTGGTTCCAGAATTATTTGACCAGTCCGGCGCCTTTCAGAAATCCGGTCACCACTTCTTTAACGGGCTTGTGCTCACCATCCACGGCATAGTTCAGATCGGTCATGGACTGGGTATCCAGTTTGGCGGACAGCTCGGAAAAAATCTTTTCAAGCTCGGGATACTTGGCAGCGATTTCTTTTTTGACAACCGGAGCCGGATTATACACCGGAAAATAATTCAGATCATCTTCCAGTATCACCAGATTCATACCCTTAATCCGGCCATCGGTTGCAAAACCCATGGCTATTTCGAGTTCTCCATCCTGAAGCGCCTTGTACAGGAGGCCGGGAGCCATTTTGATGATCTTGTCCTCCGGGAACTGAAAGTCATATTTGATCTGCAAGGGTTTGTAACCGTCCGGCCGGGCGTAGAATTCATCGTTGGTCCCAAAACGGACCTTGCCGGGATTGGCTTTTACATAGGCAGAGAGATCGGAGAGGGTTTTGATTTTCTTCTGGGCAGCGTCATCGCGTCTCATCAAAAGACAATATGTGTTGTTGAAGGCCATGTAAGGCAGCCAGACCAGACCATTACGTTCGATATCCGTTTTTTTTACAGCATCGTAACACGCCTTCGGGTCGGTAATGACATTTTCTTTCAGGATGGTCACCAGACCGGTTCCGGTATATTCCATGTACATGTCGATCTGTCCGTTCTCAAGGGCTTTTCGGGCAACCAATGTTCCCCCCAGCCCGGTTTTGTCCTCACATTTGAAACCATGACTGTCCAGAAGCTGGATCATGATTTCGCCAAGGAGTTGCTGCTCGGTGAAATTCTTGGATCCGATGACCAGTTTTTTTTCCGCGGCCCCGGCCAGGGATCCGCAGAATACGATGCCGATCGCCGCCACCAGGGCCAGACACATCATTCTTTTCATTCTTTTAGTCATGCCGCTCATTTTTAATCATTCCTTTCATTTTCTGCTGAGAGGTTTCGGTCAGCCGGACCGATCGGTAATACGAATCTGTCAGGGGTTGGCAGATCCACTGCTGAAGCTCAGTCCCGGGCTGATTGCCCAGTACTCGACCTTGCCTAAGAACCAGTTAAAGAAAATTGCCAGAATACATGTTGGGACAGCTCCGGCCAGCATATAGCCGGGATCGACCATGGAAATACCGGAAAAAATCAAGTCTCCCAGACCGCCCCCGCCAACCAGAAAACTCATGGCGGCGGTTCCCACATTGATAACGGTTGAAGTGCGGATTCCGGCCAGAATGATATACAGGGCGTTTGGCAGCTCCACCCGAAAGAGAAGCTGAGCCGGATTCATGCCCATGCCCCGGCCCGCGTCAATAATCACTGGATTGATACCGGAGAGTCCTGCTACACTGTTTCGGATGATCGGCAGCAATCCGTAAATCACCAGCGCAAAAATGGCGGTTTTTTTGCCGATGCCAAGATAAGTCATGGCAATGGCAATGACGGCCAGTGATGGAACGGTCTGACAGATACCCAGCAGATTGAGAATCCAGTTGCGATAACGGCGCATGAAATCTCGGGTGAGGAAAATGCCCATGGGAACGCCGATGGCAACGGAAATCGTGCTGGAGACGACCACCAGGTAAATGTGCTGAAGAAAGAGTTTCCAGATTTCTCCCGGATTTTTAATTGCAAATTCAAAAAAACCCAGATGCTGAAAATACCCCCCTGCGGCAAACGCCAGAACCAGGCCGGTCATAACCCAGCCCCGGCTGCGGGAATGGATTGTATTTTGGGTTTTCACAGAATTTTCCCTCCTGCTGTGATTTTTCCCCAGCGGCCGCCCTGTTCATCATAGGTTTGTCCCACTACCGAAGCCAGGGTCATGGTATTCAGAATACCGACGAGTTTGTTGTCATCATCGACCGCGACAACGATTCCGATGTCGTAGGACAGCATTTTGCTGAGAGCGTCCTTGAGGTTGCTGTTCGGCCGGACGGTCAGGGTCATGGGCTTGATTCTGGCGCCGACATTCCCGGAATAATCAACAATGTCCCGAAAATTGACATACCCGAGAAGGCGTTCCTGGGAATCGCAGACCAGAAGGTAGTTCAGCCCCTTTTCCTGCATCAGCCGGGAAATGACTTCGGCCTGATCGAAATCATGGCAGTGAACCGGATTTTTCAGCATGGCATCCTGGACTTTCAACAGGTCCAGGCGCTTCAATGCCCGGTCCGCGCCAACGAAATCCTTGACAAACTGGTTGGCCGGTGATGTGAGCAAGGCTTCCGGGGTTCCATGCTGAACCAGGCGACCGGCATTCAGCAGTGCGATCTTGTTTCCCATTTTAATGGCTTCATGAATGTCGTGGGTGACGAAAACAATTGTTTTACGGATTTTCTCCTGAATACTTAAGAATTCGTCCTGCAGCACTTCCCGGTTGATCGGGTCGATCGCGCCAAAGGGTTCATCCATGAGCATGACCGGAGGATCCGTGGCCATGGCTCTGGCCACGCCGATCCGCTGGGCCTGACCGCCGCTCAGTTCCCGGGGATAGCGGTGACGAAACACGGCGGGTTCAAGCTGAACCAGGCAGAGCAGTTCATCCACGCGGGCCTGAATGCGGCGTTTGTCCCATCTCAGCAATCTGGGAACCGTTGCGATGTTATCCGATACCGTCATATGCGGAAACAGCCCGATCTGCTGAATGACGTATCCGATGGAACGCCGCAGTTCGATCACATCCAGGTTCATGATGTTCTTGCCATCGATATAGATGGCGCCTGAAGTGGTTGAAATCAGCCGATTGACCATGCGCATCAGCGTGGTTTTCCCGCATCCGGACGAGCCGATCAGGACGCAGATTTCTCCTTCAGCCACCTCCAGATCGATATCGTTAACCGCCGCGGCCTGACTTCCGGGATAGATTTTGGTAACTTTTTCAAATTTTATCATGACCGTAATCCTTTGCTCACCAGGCGGTTTTCGATGTATCCGAAAAGGATGTCAACGGCAATCGCCATCAGGGAGACGGCAATCGCACCGCTTTTGATCATGGCGCCGTATGTCTGGTTGATGCCCATGAAGATAAATCGGCCCAGACCTCCGGCACCGATGTAGGCGGCAATGGCGCCGATCCCGATCGACATGACCACTGCCACGCGAAGACCGGCAAAAATCACGCTGAGCGCCATGGGCAGTTGAACCTTAAAAAGGACTTGCCACCGGGTCATGCCCATTCCGATGCCGGCGTCGATGATATTGGGATCCACGCTCTTGATGGCGGCATAAGTGTTTCGAATGATGGGCAACTGGGAGTAAAGGACGAGGGCCACGATAGCGGGAACGGTGCCGATGCCGTGGCCGAAGATGGATAGAAAGGGGATCATGATGCCGAACAAGGCAATGGAGGGGATGGTCATGATGATCCCGGCAACATACAGGATGGATTCGGCGGCTTTGTCATTGAATGTGATCCAGATGCCGATGGGGACACCCGTGGCCATGGCAATGATCACCGAAATGGATACGACCCAGGCATGCTGCCAGGCCAGTTCCAGTGTCTTGTGCCAGTTCTGCATGAAAAACTGCCAGATTTCCATATCACCCTCTCAGTTTGATATTTGAGCAGCGAGAATCCGGATGACGCCTTCCTCATTTGCGGATGAAGCCCGAACTGACGCTAACGCTCGCTTTCAAAGCTATTTACGTTTGTACCAGGGATTTTGCTGATTTTGCGGCACTTCCGGCATCCGGTGCATAAGCATCGGCCCCAATATCCCGGGCAAATTTCTGAGTCACGGGGGCTCCGCCAACCATGACCTTGACCGTATTTCTCAGGCCGCTTTCGGCCAGGGCGTCGATGGTTCGTTTCATCATCGGCATGGTTGTGGTCAGAAGCGCGGACATGCAGAGAATCTTGGCACCCGTATTTTTGATGGCTTCGACAAACTTTTCCGGGGAAATATCCACGCCCAGGTCGTGAACTTCCAAACCGGCACTTTCAATCATCATGGACACAAGGTTTTTTCCAATATCATGCAGGTCTCCCTTTACGGTGCCGATGACGACCCGGCCGTTGGCCGACGAGCTGTCTTCACCGAGAAGGGGTTTGAGTATCTCGACTGCCGAACCCATAATCTGTGCCGCCTGCAGGACTTCCGGTATAAACATATCTTCTTTTTCCATGCGTTCGCCCACAACATCCATGCCGGCAATCAATCCCCGGTTCAGGATGTCTTTGGCGCTGACCTGGTTGTTCAAGGCGTCACGTACGAGGTTAACTACTTTTTCTTTATCCAGCTCAAGCAATGCATCGATGATCGGTTGAAATGAATTCATGGGGCATCTCCTGTAATTATTCCTGGTTCCCAGGGTGTCTGTTTTTCAAAATTATAAATGTTTATTCAGCCCGTTGACTTGGTTCGGGATCGGCTTGACGGTCCTTATTGGTCATGCAGTTAAAGCAGTATGTTAAACCGATTCCGGATTGCTTGATCCATGTCTTCGGAAATATGCGAGGCCGGCGCTTCCGACAGGATTCGTTTAGCCAGGTTTCGTGCGCGGGCTCGTGCGTCCAGGCCGCCGTCTTTTTCCCATTTATCCCGGCTTCTCGAATCCGTAACGCCATTTCCCGGAAAATATTCCTTTCGCATATATTTCAGGGTGTGCTCGCTGGTCATGAAATTCCCACCCGGTCCGATGCTGTCGATGACATCCAGCGCCAGATGATCCGGATCCACTTTGATGCCGTCAAGCACCTTGCAGCACATGCCGATGATTTCATCGTCAATGACATATTGTTCATAGGCAACTGCCAGCATGGATTCCAGCATTCCGGCTGCATGATGAATATAATTGGAACCGCCCATGACGGCCAGAAGCGTGGTCATGGCCTTTTCCCAGCCGGCTTGGGCATCCGGCACCTTGGCGTCGGTCAGACCGGAAGAATTGTAGTTCGGGACGCCGATACGGTGTGCCAGTTGGTGAATCGCCGCATTCATCATCCCGCACTCCACCGCGCCGCCAAGATATCCCATGGTTTTAAGATTGGCCATACCTGGAATCCCGCCGTAAAGAAGCGGGGCACCGGACTGTGTCAACTGACAGATACAGATCCCGGCCAGTTGTTCGGCGTGAAGCTGGGCCAGTGTGCCGGCCATGGTCATGGGAGAGGTGGAACCCGACATCGGGGCCGCCGAGAGCGCCACGGGTATGCCCTGTCGATTGGCCTCCTGCATGATTCGGGTGGACTGGGTGCAAAGCTTGAGCGGGCTGATGGCAAACGAGGTGATAATTGAAATAAAGGGGCGTTTTTGAAGAAAGCCTGTATCGCCGGCGATCATGGATGCCAGATCGACAATCCGATGAAATCCGGCCTCATTGTTGACGCCGGACATCACATGTTTTGACGTGGACTTCAAACAGGCGTAGAACATGTTGATGTCATAGTCGGACTCGGTGATATCGGTTGGAATGCATGGGCGAAGATAGAAGTGGATGTGGTTCAGCCGATCGACAAGGCGACCGATCTGGTAAATATCCTGAAGGGTTGTGGATCGGGGGGTTCCGGTTTCCAGGTCCAGCACCTTGATGGCGGCGCCGCCGGTTCCAAGATATACCCGGTTTTCGGTCAGATCGAGATCGTTTTTCCCGTCCCGGCTGTATAAAACGACGCGACCAGGTGCCTTTGTTACCTGTGCATCAATCAGTTTTCCGGGAAACCGGATTCGGCCCTGAGCGCGATCCACGCGCGCGCCCGCGCTTTCAAGCATATTCAGGGTGTCGTCAAGGCCGGATTCAAACGTCATTCCGGTTTTTTCCAGAATCGTGATGGCGGCATTGTGTATGGTGGTAATCCCGTCTTCGGAAAGCGGCTTGTACTGTCCGCCGGATAATCCTTTTAAGTCCATGAATTCCTCCTGTTACCGATCCAGTCGGTAAGCTGGTTTAAATTTAATATATATCAGGAATCAAACCTGCCCGCGCGATGTGCCTTCAGATATTTCATGCAAAAGGCATCTCGCCCGGCAATGGCTTCAGCAGCAACAATGCAGTTCATCATCCGTTTATCCAGAGGATTGACGATCGCTCCGTCAAGCCCCTTGGCAATGGCCATGGCCATGAATATCTGATTCAGATATTTGCGATTCGGCAGTCCGTAGGAGATGTTGGAAAGGCCGCAGACCGTATGGATTCCCGGAAAGGCAGCCACAATTTTTTCAATGGCGTTGACAAATTCCATGCCAAAGGTGTTGTTGACCGAAAGCGGCTGGACCAGCGGGTCCAGATAAATATGCTCCACCGGAATGCCGTTCTGATTCAATGCATTCACCAGTTTGTCGGCAATTTTCAACCGGTCGTCAACCGTTTCCGGCATTCCCGCATCGCTCATGCAAAGGGCCGCCACTTTAAAATCCGTACCGCTGATCAACGGCATCAACGCGTCAAAGCGCTCTTTTTCAAGCGAGATGGAATTGATCATCGGCGTTCCCCGGTGGACTGTTATGGCCGCCATCAGCGCTTTGGGGTCGGGACTGTCCAGGGCGCAGGGCCTGTCAACCGACGCCTGAACCGTGGTTGTCAGCCATTTCAGGTATTCGGATTCTTTGCCGACGAAAATGCCGGCATTGACATCGATAAAGTCCGCGCCAGCTTCCGCCTGATCGATTGCTGTCTGCTGAATGGTGGCAATATCTCCGTTTTCAATCGCAGCGGCAATTGATTTGCGGCTGGCGTTAATGAGTTCTCCGACAATGATCATAAGGTTCTCCTGATTCAGATATGGCAGGGCATTCCCGCATAACAATCACTAACTTAAATTCAATTTGTTAAGGTGTAATTGTTTCAAATGAAATATTTTATGTCAATAAAAAGTTTTGTACGCATTCATATTTTCATCGAACCGAAGGAGCTATGGGTTTATCGTTTCGATTGACAAGCAAAAACAGCACGGATTGTCGGCTGAAACTGTCAACTACAGTGGAAATGAGATCTCTGTTTTCATAATGGATTCAGCGGATTGAGGAAATGGTGGATTTAGCTTGTTTTATTGTTGCGGGCTTGTTATCAGATACTGTGGATTCTGGAAAACAAAGATGAATTAGATTGGTTTCAATTGAAATATAATATATCATTAGAGTAATAATATTTCATTCAGGAGTGGTTATCGTGTCATCAATAGAAAAAACGCATTCCCTGATGGATCGAATTTCCCGGCTTTACAGCGTGCTTACACCCAAGAGCCGGATTCTCGGAGACTATGTCCGGGAAAACCCGCGCAAGGCCATGTTTATGACGATTGCTGAACTGGCCAGAACCTGTCGGGTCAGTGAAGCTTCCGTGGTTCGTTTTGTCAGCCAGTTGGGGTATAATGGATATGCCGATTTTCAGCAATTTCTCAGGGATCTGGTGGATACCGAGCTTACGCTTCTGGAACGCGCGGACATCGTCAACAGGCTGGAGCCTGGGGCTGAACGCTTTCGCCGGGTGATTTCCGAGGAGATTGACAATCTCAGGCTGGCGTATGAACAGACCGACCATGTTCAAGTCGATCGCGTAGTGGCCCTGATGCGCGGCAGCTCCCATATCTATGTCGTGGGTTCCCGCGCCTCGTATACCATGGCTTATTATCTGGGATGGTCGCTGACCAAGGTTCGAAAAAACATTCAGATCTTTAAAGGGAGCGACAAAACGACGATCGACTGGCTGACGATCGCACCGGATGACACACTGGTCATCATTTTTGCCACGACCCGGTATCCCAATGAACTGATCCGCATCGCCAGGCATGCGATAAGGCAGTCTCATAAACTGGTTCTTATAACTGACAGCACCGTCTGCCCGCTGATTCAGTTTGCCCATGAAACCATCATTACTCCATCCCGTTTCATTCCCTTCAACGGCAGCCCCACCGCCATGTGCTGCCTGATCAACTATCTGATTCAAGAGCTGGCCGGTCAATTGGGCGAGGCCATGAAACGCCATCAGGAGCAATTGGAAAAGGCCTATCTGGAAAACGATGTGCTCTTCAACATGAGGTGGGATCAACCTTGAAAATTTGTAGAATATTCGTTTTCCAAAATTTATGCTGCTGAAGCAGCTTGGGTTGGCAGCAACCCGTTCAAGGATATGTGATGGTTAACTCTTTGAGAATGTTCGGCTCATTGTTTACCGCTGCCTTTATCTTCTTGCTCGGCAATGGCTTGCTTAACACCCTCTTGAGTGCACGCATGGCCGTGGAGGGTTTTTCCGCGACCACGACCGGCCTTGTTCTGTCCAGCTATTACACGGGCCTTTTGGTCGGTTCATTCGTATGTCATCGTTTGATCCAGAGAATCGGTCATATCCGGGCCTTTACGGTATTTGCTGCCTTGATGGCCGCTGCCGCCCTTCACTATGGATTTTGTCTCTCCTCTTGGTTTTGGGCGCTCTTAAGGTTCTCGAGCGGAGTAACTGCTTTTGGATTGTTTATGGTCATCGAGAGCTGGCTCAACGAGTGCTGCGAATCGCACTACCGAGGGCGTGTGTTTTCCATCTACATGAGCTTGGTGTATATGGGAACCGGCATCGGCCAGCAATTGCTCAATGTAGGCGATATTCAGGGCCAGAAGCTGTTCCTCCTTGCCGGTATAGTGTTCTCGCTTTGCGTGGTTCCGGTGTCGATTACCGGGGGGGTACATCCAAATTTGCCGGAAACCAAACCCATTAAATTCATTCGGATTTTGCGAAAAGCGCCCCTGGGAATGCTGGGGTGCTTTGCAGCCGGCCTGACCAACAGCGCTTTCTTTTCCATGACGCCTGTGTTCTGCACCGCCATCGGCCTGTCGCTACACCAGTTGTCCTGGATCATGTCCATCACCGTATTTTGCGGTCTGGCTGCCCAATGGTTAGTGGGCAACCTCTCGGATCGGTTTGACCGTGCCATTGTCCTGTCCTTGGTAGCAACCGCCATAACAGTGGTCAGCGGGATCATGTTTATAAACGGTGAACCTTCTTTCGGTGAACTGTCTTTGGAAATGGGATTGTTCGGTCTGCTTGTGTTTGCTATCTATCCGCTCTCCGTAGCCCGGACTCACGATATTTTCGGCGGTCAGGATGCAGTGGCTGTCAGCGCCAGCTTGCTGTTTGCTTACAGCATTGGTGCCAGTATCAGCCCCCTTCTGGCCTCCGGCGTGATGGCCCTGCTTGGCTCACCCTTTGGCCTTTTTGCTTTCTGGGGGATAAACAGCATCACTTTGGCTGTGGTCACCCTATATTTCAGGAAACATGAGAAGGTGGAGCAGGTACCGCTGGATGCGCAAGACACCTGCGTTCCAATGAAAAGCACATGCCCGGTCATCATGGCCTTGGACCCAATGACGGACGCGGAAGTCGACTACCAATGATTTTGTCACACAGTATCAATCCTCAACAAAAAAAATGGGATTCATCAGATTATCGATGGACGGAAGCTGACCTGGCTTTTTTGATGACTCTGTGGAAAATACCCCATGAACTATCGTATCTGCATGCTTTCGTGATGCAGGTTAAAAAGGATATCGTTTTCAAGGTAAAGCTGCTCAAGCCGTTCCTGATGCTTTATTAAATCAGCTCCCCCCTGTCTGGCCAGGGCGATCACCAGGTAGTTGATCATGCAGGAGATGGCTGTGGGATGGCCGATGAAAGGAATCGATTTGGACGGTACAATGAGCGACTGGTGGGCAAACTGGATCAATGGACACAGGGCGCTGTCCGCCATGACCAGCAGCGTCAACCCGAGGCGCCTGACGACCTTTCCCAGACGGATCAATTCATTCGGATATCGGGATGTGGCGATGATGATCACAAGGCTGTCCGGTGTGGCAAGGGTCAACTCGTCAATGACGGTGCTGTCGCTGCCCTTTAAAACATGCACGGCCCGGCGGACCTTGTTCAGCGACCATCCCAGATAATAGGCGAAGGTGAAGGACAGTCGTGATCCGATAACATATACCGAAGGACTGCCGGCAAGGTGATCGACAAAAGAAGCCAGCACCTTCAAATCAACGGATTCATAAATTTGTTTGATGTTGTTCATTTCTTCCAGCAGCACGCGGTGAAGGAGTTCCGCGCCGGGGCCCACCGGTCCGGAAATATCGATGCGATCCGGCAGTGTCAGCCCCGTGTCCACAATGTCCCGCAAAGCCTGTAGAAAATCGCCGTATCCCCCATACCCCAGATGGCTGACAAAGCGGACGACCGTGGCTTCGCTGACCTTGCAGGCCTCGGACAATTCTTTTGTGGTCATGAAAACCGCCTTGCGGGGGTTCTGAATGATGAATTGACCCAGCATCTTTCCCTTGGGCGTCAGTGAATCCAGTTGCGTTGTGATATTTTCGATGGCTGTTTGCGATATCTTTTCTGTCATCGTTTCCTCGATGTTTGGCGATAATGATATGAATTATTTCATCTTCAGCATAGTATTTAATATAATTAGATTCAAGAACAATTTATCATGAATGAAATCAAGCTGCCAGTCTGAAGGTTATGTCCATGACACAAAATAATAAAAAATATCTTTCCATCAATTGTTCCTTTCGGTGTATGGTGCAAGCCGGCATTACATATATATTGTTTAAAATATATCATATATTAAGTTAGATATATCGAGTATCGTAAATCGTGTTCTTGATATGATATATTTCATTACACTTATCATCATTTTATTTGACATAATTTATTTCATTTACTATAAACAGTTCCCCAGTATCATGTACCATATATTTTATGCAATACAACTGCTTTAACAGCAATAAAGGGGGAGTCTATGTTCGGAAGGTTCAAACCCCTGTGGGGGAAGAAGCCCGGCATTAAATCCAGCTACGATGCCGTCATCATCGGTGGGGGGCTTCATGGTCTGGCGACGGCTTATTTTCTTGCCACGGCGCATGGAATGAAAAATGTCGCCATCATCGAAAAACGCTTTATCGGGTTTGGCGGTGCCGGCCGCAATACCGCCATTGTCCGCGCCAACCAGCGGACCCAGCAGAATGTGCCGCTTTACAAGGAAGGCCTTGAGCTGTGGCCGGTGTTGACCCGTGAACTGGATTACAACCTGATGTTCAACAATTGCGGCAATTTGAACCTCATGCACAGCGAGGCGGCCATGAGTGCGGCGCGGATGAATATCGCCACGGCGCAGTTTCACGGCGTGGAAAGTCATCTGCTGGATGCCCATCAGGTCAAGGACATGGTGCCGGCGCTCAATATTTCAAAGGACATCACCTTTCCGATACACGGGGCCATGTTTCACCCCCCCGGCGGCATTGTCCGGCACGATGCCGTTGTCTGGGGCCTGGCCAAAGGTGCCGCCAAAAACGGTGTGCATATTCACCAGCAGACCGAGGTGACCGGGATTCTGACGGACGGCCGAAAGGTTACAGGCGTGAACACCAGCGGCGGCAGAATCCACTCCCCGCGGGTGCTGGTGTCGGCAGGCGGGTATTCGGCCGCCATCATTCATGGCATGCTGGGCATTAAGCTTCCCATCAGCGTGCTGACCATTCAGGCCATGGTCACCCAGCCGCTGAAGCCGCTGCTGAATCATGTGGTGTCCTCCGGGGCCTATCATGCCTATGCCAATCAGACGCTGAAAGGCGAAATCGCCACCGGCGCGCACATGGATCCCTGGCCCAATTACACGACCCAGAACACGGCCCATTATATCAAGCATCAGGCAGAGGCCCTGTCCGAGTTTCTACCCTGCCTTCGGGGGGTGAAATTCATGCGGATCTGGGGAGGGCTGGCTGATATGACGCCCGACATGGCGCCCATCATCGATGGCAATGATCCGATCGAAGGGTTTTACATGAACTGCGGCTGGGGCTATTTCGGGTTTAAATCCTGCGCGGCGACCGGCAAGCATCTGGCCGCATTCATGGCGACCGGCAACTGTCCGGAAATCCTCCGGCCCTTTCATCTGCGCCGGTACGAAAAGCATCAATTGATGGGAGAAACGGCTGCTCTGGTCAACTACAGCCCGGACAATTGATGCCACAGGCATCCATTTTCAAAAAAACGCCCTGGATCACGGCGTTCAGCAATAAGGAGATTTTGTTATGGCGTTGACACTGACCTGCCCCATTTGTGGAAAGCGAAACGGATACGAATTTCGATATGGCGGAGAAGACAAAGGACCGCGTCCTGCCGAAGCGGGGCTGACCCCGGGCAGCTGGTGCGATTATGTGCATATGAACAAATGCGTGGCCGGCGTTCAGAAAGAATGGTGGGTGCACCGGGACGGATGCGGCAGCTGGTTTACCGTCCACCGGAACACGATAACCAATCTTGAAGTGGCCGACATGGAAGCGAATCAATTGGAGGCGAATCAATGAACAGACTCAACCATTTGCCGACATTGCGGGTGAACCCGTCGGAAAAACTGGCCGTGCACTACCAAAAAAAATCTTTCACCGGCATCGGGGGAGATACGGTGGCCACGGCCCTGTATGCCAACGGTGTTCGGGTCTTTGGCCGCAGCCTGAAATACCACCGGCCCCGGGGGCTTTACAGCCTGGACGGTGAATGCAGCAATACCTGCATGTCGGTCAACGGAATCCCCAATGTCCGGACCGAGACGACCCTGTTGAAGGCGGATATGCGGGTGGAAGCCCAGAATGTTAAAGGCTCCGCGGACACCGATATGATGGGATTCATGGATAAATTCGACTGGCTGATGCCGGCCGGCTTTTACTACCGGATGATGCACAAGCCCGCATCCATCTGGCCGATCGCCATGAAGCAGATTCGAAAAGCAGCAGGCCTTGGAACGATTGCTTCGAATTTTGAGATGAAAGGCGTGTATGACGAAATCTATCCCAGGGCGGATGTGTGCATCATCGGCGGCGGTGCAGCCGGCATGACGGCGGCCCTGGCTGCCGCGGAAAGCGGGCGGCGAATCATTCTTCTTGAAGGCCGTCCCTGGCTGGGGGGATGCTTTGACTACCGGACCGCGGCCTACGGCAAGGGCAAGCCCCTGTATCAAAGAGCCCGTGAACTGGCGGTTCAGGTGGAAGAGACTCCTAACATCCGCGTGTTCAAGCATGCATCGCTGATCGGCGCCTATAACAACAATCTGCTCACTGCCTTCCAGGTCGGCGGCGACGGTGATCCCTTTGATGAACGATACATCGAGATCCGGGCAACGAGCGTGGTGGTGGCGACCGGATGTACCGAGCGTCCCCTGCTCTTTGATCATAATGAGCGACCCGGAGTCATGCAGATCGGCTGCGCCCATCGTCTGGCACGGACTTACGGCCTGATGCCGGGCAATGAGGCGGTGTTCAGCGTCGGCCATGACCTGGGGCTGGAGGCTGCCATCGATCTGTTTGACATGGGGCTTCAGGTGACCTGTGTGGCCGACATCCGCGAGGACGGTCAGGATCCGGCCCTTTTGGCCGGCCTTGCGGACAGGCGGATTCCGTATCTTTGCGGTTGGGTTGCTGTCAAGGCCCATGGTCGGAAGCAGGTGAATAAGGTGACGATCGCCACCCTCGACGGCACCATCCGGCGGCATATTCCCTGCGATCTTTTGGTCGCATCCGCAGGCCTGACCCCGGCTACCGGCCCCCTGAGCCTGGCTCAGGCGACGTTCACCTATGACGAGCATACCGGATATTTTCTTCCCGTGAATCTTCCGGAGAAGATGCATGCGGCCGGTCGCATGCTGGGATACAACGACCCCCTGTCGATCGAAGCCTCCGGCCGGCTGGCAGGGCTTCAGGCAGCCGAGGCCTGCGGCGCTTCCTGCCGGAATCAGATTGAAGAAGCTGAAAAAACCCTGGCGGCGCTGCCCAAACCCGAAAGGGGTACCAAACTGGTGACAGCTCCGGTCAAAGGCCGGAAAACCTTCATCTGTTTTGATGAAGACACCACGGTGAAGAATATCCGGCAGGCCATCGACATGGGCTTTGATGTTCCGGAGCTGATCAAACGCTTTACATCCGCCGGAACCGGACCCGGTCAGGGCGGCATTCCCGGCCATAATCTGCCGCTTTATGTGGCCAAATACACGGCATCCGGACCCGCGCACTTGCAGCCGACAACGGTCCGGCCGCCCCTGTCACCGACCTATATCAGCACTTATGCCGGATCGAGCCACAAAATGTCCAAGCGCACGCCGGTCCATGATTTGCAGGTCAAGGCCGGCGGCGTCTTTCGCCTGATCGGGGTCTGGGACCGGGCCCGCTATTTTTCCGATGACTTTACCTGCCGGGAAGAGATTTTAAATGTCCGCGGTAATGTGGGCATGCTGGATGCCTCGACACTGGGGAAATTCCGGATTCACGGGCCGGACGCGCTGCGGGCCCTGCAGCGGGTGTATGTTTCCGATATCAGCAAGGTCCGCGACGGACGGATCAAATACTCAGCCATGTGTAATGATGATGGATGCATACTGGATGATGGCGTCATCGTTAAAATCCGTGAAAACGACTACTACCTGACTACATCCACGGCCCGTGCCGGCCAGACCATCGAATGGATCCGCTATCACACCCGCTATGACGGCTGGGATTTTCATCTGGTCAACCTGACCGATGCCCTGGGCGTCATCAACATATCGGGCCCAAACGCCCGCAAGGTATTGGAAAAGGTTGCGGATGCGGATGTTTCCAATGCGGCCTTTCCCTTCAGCGGATACCGGGAATTCACGGTCGGCGGCGGGATACCGGTCCGGGCCATGCGGCTCGGGTTTGTGGGCGAACTGTCCTTTGAGCTGCATGTGCCTGCGTCTTACATGGCATCCCTGTGGGACCTGCTGGCATCCGCCGGCCGGGAATTCAATATCCGCAATTTTGGCGTGGAAGCCCAGAATGTGCTGAGAATGGAGAAAGGCCATATCATCCTCGGGGTGGAATCCGAGCAGCGGACCAATCTTCTGGACTGCGGGCTCGGCTTTCTGTGGGATCGTGCCAAAAGCGAAGCCAAAACCGTCGGCGCCGTGGCATTAAGGCAGGCGGAAGCTGATCCGGGCAGGCTGACCCTGGTGGGGATTCAAATGGAGGGGGACCGGCCGGCCAAGGACGGGTCCATCATCGTGGACAGCCGGGTTCGGGGCTATGTGTGCACGGTCAGAAAAAGCGTATCCCTTGGCAAATCCGTCGGCATGGCCCTGGTGGAATCCCAGTTGTCGGATATGGGTACCCGATTGGAGATATTTGAAGATGAATGTGACGGCAAGCGGATGTACGCGCGAATCGTACCCATGCCGTTTTATGATCCGGAAGGCAACCGGATGAAAATATGAGGAATGAATCATGCTGACCATACAAAGACAGTCTCCCGTTCAATTTGGATCACCCCTGACGCGTGAAACGCGGAACAACTGGACAATCGCGCTCTCATACGACGATGAGGGGCATGGCCCGTTTCTGGTGGATCTCTGCCACAAAACAAGGTGGGATCTTCAGGACAAAGGGCTGGATGCGATCCACCCCCCGGGCCTTGAGATTCCGGGAGTACCGGGTAAGTGCAACCTGAAAAGCGGGATCCTCATCAACCGGATGAACCGGACCCAGGCCGCCATCTGGCATCTGAATACGGCGACACCGGAGCTTCCGGTTGAGACGGGTTATACCGATGTCACCGAATCGACCGTTTTTCTGGCCTTGTTCGGACCCCGCGTCTTTTCAATCGCCGAAAAACTGACATCCCTGGATTTTCTCGATCCGTCAAAAAACGCTCCGTTTTTATTGCAGGGGCCGTTCAGCCATGTTCCCTGCCAGATCGTTACCCTGGAGAAGAACGACGATGGGTCCGGCGGAATGCTTTTGACCTGCTCCAGAGGGTATAGCCACAGCATGGTTCATGCGATACGCGATGCCGGTTCGGAATTCGGTCTTCGGCCGGCGGGTGAAAACCGGTTTTCAGCCTGGTTGAACGGTCTGACTGAATATCCGACCGAATAATGGAGAAGCATCGGCCTGATCTTTCATGGGAAGGAGGGCTGTTTGATCTGCATCATGACAAAGGAAGGATGAATGGGAAAGCCCAAACTGAAACAGCATGTCATTAACCGGGACTGGTGCAAGGGATGCGGGATTTGCGTGGAATTTTGTCCCAAGAAGGTTCTGGAGCTGGATGACCGG
>Ga0268283_1000434_pt1 | contig 28732 bp, 31 predicted proteins | sample saktaG_13_FD_190140 | JGI IMG/M metagenome (GOLD analysis project Ga0268283, IMG submission 190140) | Saline water microbial communities from Sakinaw Lake, British Columbia, Canada - sak_2013_06_06_36m | ecosystem: Environmental > Aquatic > Non-marine Saline and Alkaline > Saline ... | reverse complement strand
CCCATCTCTGATGCCATCAATCCTGCCAGATGTGCTACTTCGAGAGTATGCGCCAACGCGTTTTGTCCATAACTCGCACGATATCGAAGCCGTCCTACCAATCGACAAAGCTCTGGATGCATAACACCAAGCCCTAAATCAAAGACGATCTCTTCACCCTCACGTAAAATTGCTTCTTCAAACTCATCCACAACTTTCTGATAAATCTCCTCTATCCGTGCCGGTTGAATTCGTCCATCTTCAACAAGAAGCCCAATTGTTTTCGTAGCAATTGCCCGACGATACAGGTTAAACGAGCTGACTATAATAGTATTAGGCGTTTCATCGATAATAATATCAACGCCCGTAACCATCTCTATGGCTTTAATATTGCGTCCTTCTTTACCAATGATACGCCCTTTTAACTCATCACTTTCGAGATGAATCACACTGATAAGCCGTTCCGATGCAAATTCACCTGCAAATCTCGAGGTTGCTTGAGCCAATATATAATCAGCCTTACGTTTAAGCTGTTCTTTTGTCTGCTCTTCTAATTCTCGCGTTAATCGTCCTACTTCCAGTCGTGCATCATTACGCACTTGGTCGAACAATAAATTTTTAGCTTCTTGTACTGAGAGCATGGCACGCCCCTCTAGTACCGAAGTAACTTGTCCCATTTTTTGATGATATTCTTCTTTTAATTTTTCTAAAGCGCGTTCATTTCGTTCCAAATTCAATCGCATGTTTTCAATCGCACTGCGTTGAATATTCATGACACTTGATTCACTGAGACGAAAACTCTCAAAATCATTTTGCAATTGAAGTACATGAGCTTCTTGAGCTGCTAAATCATTTTTGGCACGAGTGTACACATCATCATATTTACGTATCGCTTCTTTTTCAATCTCGTTTGATCGTGTCGTTGCACGTATCAGTAAATTTTGCGCTTCAGACTCGATGGCATTCGCTTTTGCGCGCGCTTGCGCTTCATAATGTCCGAAGCTAGAAAGTGATATTTTTTTAGAAATTAAAAATCCGACTATCCCGCTTAAAGTGGCTATGCCACTGCCTATGAGCAGGCTGTTTAACATGAAAATCCTTCATTCTACGCACCCCATCAGGTGTGATCAACATATCGCCTTGTATATCATAATCATCGCACAACGGCAATGGGGTATAGCAACGACATGACTGCACAAAAATTGTTAACGGTTTCGACTTCAGTGTGGGAAAAAATCTATCATACATACCTTTGCCAAAACCAATTCGGCGTCCAGCTCCATCCACACCCACGACGGGGACAATAGCAATATCAATTAATTTTATATTTAAGTTTGAAATCCGAGGTTCATAAATCCCGAAGGCTTTACGCTCCAACGGCAACCTCAATGGTACCATTTTGAAACTGACGTCATCCATAAATGGTAAATATAATGATTTTTTAGAGCGTAACGTCAAAATAGTACGACGAATATCGGCTTCAAAGCCAAAAGGCCAGTAGAATAAAATCCGCTTGGATTTATGATGACGTAAAACTTTTAAAAGATAATGATTAACACGTGAATCACGATACAATTTCCCCGTTTTTGGAAGATTCCGTTGTTGCTTTAAACACTGGTCGCGAAAATCATTTTTGGTCACTTCTAAACCTTTTTCGATATAATCATCATATTCTAGCCAATTTACAAAGGTTATCCATGCGTTTTCCCACTTTTTTTATCTCTTTAGTCTCTGTAACGTTCCTCTTTACCGGATGCGGTAACAACTCATCTGAAGAGTCATTGGTCTCTACCGCCACATTTAACCTGCTTGATACCCAAGGCAAATCGTACAGTGTTGAAAAACAAGGAAGCAATTTCACTCTAAGTGATAGTAAAAATAAAGTCGTACTTTTTGATGTTTTCGCTACATGGTGCCCACCCTGTCGTGCTGAAGTACGTCATCTAGGGAATTTGCAAAAAAAATATGGAGATGATCTCATCGTAATGGGAATTACCATCGAAGATGACGTTTCCAATGATGAACTAGAAAAATTCAAAGAAAAGTATAGTGGTCAATATCTCATCTCCAACAAAGCGCAAAATCAGGAACTCGCTCGCGCTATCGCATCCACCATTGGAGTAGGGCAGCAATTTCCCATTCCTCTTATGATTATGTATAAAAACGGTCAATACGTCACCCACTATGCAGGGGCAACTCCCGAAGAGATGATTGATAGCGATATTGCTCAAGCGCTAGGCAAATAAGTATGTTTGGCTTTATCAAAAAAGGGTTACAAAAAACCATTGACGCTATCAGTGCTATTGTCCCTGAAAAAAAACTTACCATTACCAAAGATGAACTCGAAAACATCCTTCTTGAATCCGATGTCGAATACGATTTAGTCGAAATTATCTTACGCGAACTGTATCAAAATGAAGTTACCCGTGAGCAGTTACGCTCCAAACTTCTCGCAACACTCAGCTTTGCTCAAAACTCTCTCCCTGAAAATCCTAACAAACCAACTGTTACTCTCATCATTGGAGTTAATGGTGCCGGAAAAACAACAACGATTGCAAAACTCGCAAAACATCATCTAAACAACGGCGAGCGTGTCATCCTAGGCGCAGGAGACACCTTCCGTGCCGCTGCCATCGAACAGCTTACCCGTTGGGCAGACAAACTCGAAATCCCTATCATCTCCTCCCGTCAAGGACATGACCCCAGTGCCGTAGCCTACGATACCATCGAATCGGCGAAAGCACGAGGATTTGAGCAGGTCATCATCGACACCGCCGGACGACTCCATACCCAAACCAACCTCGGCAATGAGCTGAAAAAAATCGTCCGTATCTGTGACAAAGCCCATACAGGCGCACCTCATCGCAAAATCCTCATCCTCGATGGGACACAAGGAAGCTCCGCCATCGCCCAAGCCAAAGCCTTCAACGAAATGATTGGCATCGATGGCATCATCATCACAAAACTCGATGGGACAGCCAAAGGGGGCTCAGTATTTAGCATCGCCTACGCACTTGAACTTCCAATTCTCTTCATCGGTGTAGGCGAACAACCTGAGCATTTGATACCGTTTAACAAATACGAGTTTGTGGATGGGATTTTGGATGCGATTTATGGGGAAGAAACCCAAAAATAATGGCAAAAAAAAAACAACCCTCTTCGAATGTCAACACTGCGGTTTCACCACTCCTAAATGGATGGGAAAGTGTACCAACTGCGGTGGTTGGGATAGCTTCGTTGAGCTGAATGAACAACAGCAAGATATTATCAAACTCACCTCCTCTTCTTCACCCTCAGATGCTTCCAAAGCCAAAGAGATTACTAAAATCGAAGAAGAGACAACAGAACGGTATAGCAGTGATGATGCTGAGCTTGATATGGTGCTTGGCGGTGGGATTGTTCCTGGGTCATTGGTGCTTATTGGCGGGAGTCCTGGTGTGGGTAAATCGACGCTATTGCTCAAAATCGGTTCAAATCTCGCTCGTCAAAATAAAAATGTGTTGTATGTCTCAGGAGAAGAGAGTGAGGGGCAGATCAAACTGCGTGCCAACCGACTGGGTGCCAATGTCGATAATCTCTATCTTCTTGCCGAAATACGCCTTGAACAAGTTCTTTCTGAATTGCATGAGCGTGCCTACGAATGCATAATCATCGACTCTATTCAAACTCTCTACTCCGAAACCATCGCTTCTGCTCCCGGCTCGGTGACACAAGTGCGCCAAATAACTTTTGATTTAATGCGTATCGCCAAAGAGCGACGTATTGCAATCTTTATTATCGGACACATTACCAAAGAAGGGTCTATTGCAGGTCCTAGAGTATTAGAACACATGGTGGATGTTGTTTTGTATTTTGAAGGGGACAGCGGTCATGAACTGCGTATTTTACGCGGATTTAAAAACCGTTTTGGTCCTACGAGCGAAATCGGTGTTTTTGAAATGCGGTCAGAGGGATTAATGTCCGCAAAAGACCTCTCATCACGTTTTTTTAACCGTAACAAATCCCAAAGCGGCTCCGCTCTCACCGTCATCATGGAAGGTTCTCGTCCCATCGTCCTCGAAGTTCAGGCACTAGTAAGCGATACCCATGCCCCAAATCCCAAGCGCCAAGCGACGGGGTTTGATAACAATCGTCTCAATATGCTCTTAGCCCTTTTAGAACGAAAGCTCGAAATTCCACTCAACAGTTATGATGTTTTTGTTAACATTACGGGGGGGATTAAAATCACCGAAACCTCTGCTGATTTGGCCATTCTCGCTGCTATCATCAGCAGTTTTCGTAACCGTGCCATCTCCAAAGAGACAGTATTTATCGGCGAAGTCTCCCTTGTCGGAGATATTCGTGAAGTCTATCAACTCGATCAGCGTCTCAAAGAAGCCCATTCACAACAAATCACCAAAGCACTAATACCCAAAAAACCTCTCGAAAAAACCGCCATTAAATGCTATGAAATTGACGAAGTTAGTAAGCTTTTGGAGTGGTTTTAACGCTTCTGAGTTATAATAACTTTTATTAAAAATACCAAGGATATTTATCATGCCAAAATCCTCTATTATCGCAGATCACAAGTCCGAAGAACGATACACTAAACTCTCACTTGCCTATTCTACAGAGCAAGAAAAAGAACAAATCGAAGAAGCGATTCAAAAATGTACTACCGGATGTACGATTGAACCCATTATCTATGGCGGAGATGTTACGGGTGGAATGAAAATGATTACCATCGAATACCATGATGATTGTGACCGTGAGGGCGGTACTGTTTATGAAAATATTTTATGTACTCTTGGAATTAAAGAATGTCATTAAGCCTTAACAGTTCAGACAGAAGTGCACAACTTCTTCAGGAATTTGTCAAAGGAAACGAAACGTTCCAACAAACCTATTTTAAAAAACATGAGGCACAACTCCTTAATCTCGTCCAAAATGGACAAAATCCTCGTGCTTTATTTATTGGCTGTTCTGATTCACGCGTTATCCCCGATTTGATCGTTCAGACACGTCCGGGAGATTTGTTCGTTGTTCGCAATGTGGGAAATTTTGTTGCACCGTATAAGCCCGATGAAGATTTTCACTCAACCGCCGCAGGAATCGAGTATGCTGTTGCTGTTTTGGAAGTTTCTGAGATTATTATTTGCGGACATTCACATTGCGGAGCAATTGCAGCTTTGTACAATCCCACGTGCAATACCTCTATGGTTCATACCGCAAAATGGCTAACACTGGGAGAAAAAGCAAAATCCATGGCAATGATAGCGTTAGGTGACAATGCCCCTCACGATGAATTGCTTCGGGCAACAGAACAACTTTCCGTTGTGACCCAAATTGAAAATCTTCTCACCTATCCGTACGTTAAAAAATTAGCAGAAGAAGAAAAACTCTTTATTCATGGCTGGTATTACGACATCGAAACGGGTGGAATTGAGTATTATGACCCTGAAACGTTTCAGTTTCGCCCACTCAGTGAGCTTGGGGAATAATTACCAATCCAAGTATAAAAATAACGATGACATGAAGTAGTTGGCAATGAAAATAGCCACTGCCGAATACACAACGGCATAAATTGTTGATTGTCCTACTCCGCGAGCACCACCGGTGGTGTGGTATCCGATATAACTCCCTATAGCACTTACAATCCACCCAAATACTGCGGCTTTTATGACTCCGGCCATAATATCATCAAACTCTCCCAATCGCATCACGGTCTCTTGATACGCGATAGCATTAATCCCAAGTGCACCGGTTGAAATGAAATACGCCGATGAAATCGCAATAAAGTCAAACCATATAACAAGTAATGGCAATGAAATAACCGTTGCAATGATTCTTGGCACTAACAAATACTCTTTTGAATCTACCCCCAAAATATCGATGGCATCAATTTGTTCGCTTACTTTCATTGTCCCAAGCTCTGCTGCCATGGCACTAATAGAGCGAGAGATAAGCATCAATGAGGCAAATACAGGTCCAAGTTCTTTGGTAATGGAGAGAAAAATCGTATAACCGATAAAACTCTCAATTCCAAATTGGTGAAATCCACTGTAAAGCTGAATCGCTTCGACCATTCCCGTAAACAATGCAGTGAGCGTTACAACACCCACACAACCAAGTCCAATAATATCTATTTGAGTCAGTAAAATCGTTGGGCGCTTAAAAACTTTTGGATAAAGACGAAACAGTCTAATCTGAAATAAAATAAAAACACCAAAACGCTCAATACTCTCAAATACATTTAAAAAAGGACGACCAATAAATCCAAAAATTGACTCAATCATACGCTAAACCCCACTTTACTCGCACAAGTTTACTCAAATCGGGATAAATTTCAAAGGTTTCAAGGTACAATAAAGAGAATATTTACTTTCATAGGAGCAACGGATGGCCGAAAAAGAAAAAGAACACCACGAAGAAGGTGCCCCTGAGGGTGGTGAAAAGAAAAAATCGGGGAATATGTTACTGATTATTATCATCGCAGTTTTATTTCTTATTATTATCATTGGCGGGATTATTGCCTTTATGATGATGGGCAGCCATGAAGAAGAATCTGGAGCAGCAACACATAAAGAAGCTTCCGCAAAGGGTGAGGGAAAAGCAGCTGAGAGTGAAGCGCCAGCAGCTGAAGGGGAAGGACACGGTTCACCCGCGACAGAAGTTGGTATTATGTTCCCGCTTGATCTTTTTACCGTCAATCTTCTCTCTGAAAGTGGCAGACGCTATTTAAAGGTAGAAATGAACCTTGAATTAGAAGGGGAAGAATTAGCACTGGAACTCGAGACAAAGAAACCTGTATTGCGCGACATTATTATCCGGATTCTCTCCTCTAAATCTCTCGAAGAGATTTCAACCGTAAAAGGAAAAGAGACACTCAAAGAGCAAATTGTCTCAGAACTCAATACACGAGTCAAAGACGGAAAAATTAAAAACGTTTACTTCGTTGATTTTGTTGTCCAATAACGGCGTATGATAGGAATCGATCTCATTAAAACGGCTCGGATGAAACGTCTCATGGAGCGCTTCGGCGATCATGGGTTATCTAAATTTCTATTGCCCGAAGAGATTACTCTTGTCAAAAATCATTCTACAGCTGCAGGATTTTGGGCAGCCAAAGAGGCATGTTCCAAAGCTCTTGGGTGTGGAATCGGGTCAGAATGTGGATTTCACGACATACTCCTCTCCAAAACTCACAAAGGTGCGCCTCAAATTACTTTAAGTCCTAAAGTACAGCACGCTTTTGCTATTACGAGCACCTCAGTGTCAATTACCCATGATGGCGATTACGCTGTTGCTGTCGTGGCATTACAATAAAACCAAAGGAAAAATATGCGCAACAACACTCAATGTGAACTCTGTGGATCATCAGAAAATTTAGAGCTTTTAAATATTGGCGATGGAAGTGATGAACAATCTCTGACTCTTTGTGAAACATGTCGTACACAAATTACTAATCCACAAACCCTCGATGCAGCTCACTGGCGTTGTTTAAATGATTCAATGTGGAGTGAAACCCTAGCTGTACAGGTAATGTCGTATCGTCTTCTTAAAGCATTGGGTGAGTCAGATTTGCTAGATATGATGTATCTTGAAGAGGATGTGAAAAGATGGGCAGATTCAGGATTGCTCAAAGGCTCCGAGGAATCAAGCGAAGGAACAGTAATTCATCGGGATAGCAACGGTACGATTTTGACTGAGGGTGACACCGTCACACTTATCAAAGATTTAGAGGTCAAAGGGGCTGGATTTACCGCCAAACGGGGAACCATTGTCAAAAATATTCATCTCACCGATGATCCAAAATTCATCGAGGGAAAGATTAACGGTACACAAATTGTCCTCGTCGCTGAATATATGAAGAAAAGCAACTAATCTCGGATGGAAGAACTTATTTCGATTCAAAAATACGCTGCACAAAACCGCCAAAGTATCCACAATGTCATCAAAAAAACAATGAATGGGGAGCTAAAAACGGTTGTAAAAGAAGAAAATGGCAAAGAAGTGACCTATATCATCGCTTCTTCCACCGTTAATGTTGGAACATTAACGGTAACCTTATCCGAAGAGAGTGAAATCGATTACCAAAAAGAGTATGAAGCCCTTCACAAAAAGTACCTTATCCTCAAAACAAAATATGAGAAACTTTTAAATATTTAAGCTAAAAGACGATGAAATATTAAAAACAATAGTTATTTCCTAAAATAAAGAGAATTACGTATAAGAAGAAAGGGTTAAATACTAGAGTATGGCAAAAGTAGTTAAAATAATTATCAATCACGAATATAATCCTATTAGTGTAGATATGCTGATGAAGGGAGAGGTGATTCCTTTTGACGTTTATATCAAACGTTACAACGATTTTGCAATCATTATCGAATCGGGTACCCCTTTAGATGAAAGTCTTATGGAAAAATTGATGAAGCATGAGACGATGTATATTAAACATCACGATTCGAATAAGCTCAGTGATTATATTTCTCACCATAATTCCATCACTCTTTTAAACCATTCTGAGAAAGTAGCAGATCCAATTTCTGAAGCGTTAAATATCGCCGAAAAAAATGGGCACATTGGTGTTTTGAAACGAAAGCTCTTTTTTGTCTATTCAACAACTGCTGAATTAACCCGTTATTTATTTGAAAAAGGAGATGAAAATCTTCATCGTAATGCCTTATATGCCTGTGTACGTGAAATCGTTGATACTCTCAATACTAACATAAATGTAATGCCAATCATTCTAAAATTTATGCCTGAAACCTATACCACACACAATCACAGTACCAATGTGGCTTTTTTTGTGACTATTATCGGAAATAAGCTCAAGATGAGTCAAGAAGAATTGATCGATTTGACCTATGCAGGACTGTTGCATGACATTGGAAAAATACGGATTGATTCAGTAATTTTGGATAAACCCTCCACTTTGAAAGAAGATGAATTTGAAACGGTCAAACAGCATTCACTGGCTGGATACGAAATTTTAGTAAAAAATGGAATCATAAATCAGATTATCCTTAAAGGGGTTAAGCATCATCATGAAAGGCTTGACGGTTCAGGGTATCCTGAGCATCTCCGAGATAAAACGATCCCTATGGTCGCTCGTATCATCGGAATGTGTGATACTTTTGATGCGCTAACAACAAAGCGGACATTTCGAAAAAACTATACAAGCTTTGAAGCACTGCTGATGATGAAACGTGATATGAGTACGCAATTTGATGAAAGTTTGGTAGATATATTAATCCAAATGCTTCGATAAAAACTATCGAAACAAAATCTCTCACCCACCCCCTACAAAATCAAGCAGTTCAATCACATCACCATCGTTCAATACAGCACTGTTCCAGCCATCTTTTTTCACAATCTGCATATTGACTGCTGCTGCCATTACTCGCTCTTCAAGAGCTAAAGAATGGATTACATCATACAGAGTTGCATTCTCGTTTATCTCACGTATTTCACCGTTTACTTTTACTTGCATCATACTTCCTCACACTTTATTTTAACATTTGAGCAATATTCATATTTTTCTTTGCCACTGCAAAATCATACGGCGTTGCACCCTCATTATTTTTAACTTTTGGATCCGCTTTTGCTTTGAGCAAAAAATCAACCACTAAATCATTTCCGCTAAACGCCGCTTGATGCAGAGGGCTAATCCCCTCATTATTGGCTAAATTAACATCCGCACCGTTCATCACCACAAACGTTGTCAATTCCAAGTTTTTTTTCTTTATGGCTAAAATCAGCGGCGTATTGCCTTGATTATCTTGAAAATTAATATCCGCACCCCGACTGAGTAAAAAACGTGCCATCTTAATATCTGAGAGTTTGATAGCAACATGCAAAGGACTTAAACCCGCTTGATTGGGTTCATCAATTTTATGTGTCACTGCCAAACATTTTTTAACTTTTTCAACATTTCCTTCATACACAGCATCGTGTAATTCACCCGCATTAAGCAACAACGTAAAAATTATAAATAGAAAAAATTGCTTCATTTTTTATCCCTGGGTAAACCGTATCATCTTAAACCGCTCACCCATCAGAGAGGGGGTAATGAGAATTTTAACTTTTTCGAGTTCTTGGGTATAGATTTCATCACTAGTATTTTCTTTGAGTATCGAGAGTAAATCCAAAATCCCCATTTCAACCAATGCTACCAACTGCGTTGAAAATTGAATGCACTTCATCCCTTGCGCTTCAAAAGCATCTCGTACATGGGAAAAATTCACATCGTAGGTGATGTCAGTCATTCCAAATACCTTGTCTAAAATTAACTCTTCATCAAATAGCGGTGTTACTTGGTGCTCTTGGTAAACACGGATTGAAAAATCACTGCGCGCCTCTAACTCACCGTAATCGAAACTCATAAACTCAAATTTTGCAATGCTCTGAGCCATAGAGCGTGCAAACGACTCGTATCCTACCGCGATTTCCCCACGATCTTTTTTATAGTTTAAAGCATGTTCATTCATTTCAGGTAACTCAACGTCAAAGAGTATTTTACCCTCAGAAATGCGACCTATCTTCCCTTTATAAAAAAGTTCGCACGCAAACGCATCAAAGATTTCATTGGCAATAAAAAAGGCGCATCGCGTCTTTATTTCACTTACATCGTGATAATGCTCCAGCGTAACGGCATCCCCGAAAGAGTCAGTAAAATAACTTCTCTGCTGATTTTGAAGCGGATCAAAACGCTCAATAATTCCAAAACGAAGCGTCCCCAGTAACGCAGGGCGTAGCGTATGTAGAAATTCGATAATATCCGCAAGGAGATAGCCGTGGTGGGCACCAATTTCACATATAAGCGAATCGTGAGCTAAAAACCCCTCATCAATACGGGAAATAATGTGCTTTGCAATGGTTCCGCCAAAAAATTTAGAGGTACTCACTGCGGTATAGAAGTCCCCTTTTTTACCGATAGGTCGATAAGTGCCGTAATAGCCGTTTTCGCCATACAGCCATTCGTGCATATAATTACTAAAAAGCACTATAACCTTTCTCTGTCATCCCGTACTTGATACGGGATCCATTTTTGTATTGATAAGCACTGGATTCCGTGTCGTAGCACGGAATGACGAAAATCATAAAGCATTCATCGCTTTCTCTAGTCGCACAAATCCCTCATCAATATTTGCTTTCGTAATCGTAAGCGGAGGGAGAAAACGAAGGGTATTACGCCCTGCTTTGAGAACGATTACTCCATGTTCACGCGCACCATTGATAATTTTTCCCAATGTCTCGGCATCCACTACCCGTAATCCACGCATTAGTCCAAATCCTACATGTCCTTGGAATATGGCAGGATGTTTTTGAGCGAACGCTTCCAATGCCGTTTCAAAATAGATCAATGTCTCATCCAGTTCACCACTGACTTTTAGCTCTTCGAGAATATCAAGCACTTCGTTCGCAGCAGCCGTCGAGAGATAATTTCCCCCAAACGTCGAACCATGATCTCCGGGGGCAAAAATATCCAGACGATTGGTCATCACAACACCAATAGGGACACCGCCACCAAGACCTTTGGCAAGAGTAATAACGTCCGGTTCAATCCCATAGAGATTGGAGGCTAAAAACTCACCCGTACGGTAAATTCCCGTCTGAACTTCATCCACCATTAACAAAATATTACGCGATTTAAGCAACTTTGCCAAGGCTTGAACCTTTGCCAAATCCAGTGGCTGAACTCCACCCTCCCCTTGTACTAGCTCAATCATCACCGCGACCGTATGCTCATCCAACAGCGATTCAATCTCATCAATATTTTTAGCGTACACAAAACCATCGGGAAAAGGTCCGAAATAGTTGTGCATTGATTCCTGACCCGTTGCTTTGAGTGCGGTAATGGTACGTCCGTGAAAGGAGTGTTCGAGTGTGATGATTTTATAGCGTTTAGGCTCTCCATCCACTTCTCCAAATTTACGAGCAATTTTAATCGCCCCCTCATTTGCTTCAGCACCACTATTACCGAAAAAACATTTCATGTTATATCCACTAAGCTCCACAATTTTTTGTGCACAAAGAGCTTGTGGCTCGATGTAATACAAATTGGAAACATGAATAAGTTTAGAAACTTGGTCACAGATTGCTTTTGTCAAACAATCATTGGAATGCCCCACGCTGCACACTGCGATTCCTGCGGCAAAATCAATGTATTCTTTCCCTTCACTGTCGACTAAAATCGCATTTTTACCTTCTACAAAACTGATGGGCTGGCGACCATACGTGGGGAGTACATACTGTTCAAAATTTGTTGTCATCATTTTTTTCTACCTTTATTTTAAATTCTTGATATACCGCATTTTCACCCTCGAAACTAAGAAGGCTTGGGGTTAAAACATTGACTTCGGGCGTTCCAGCATAAATCAATGCACAATCATTGCGAAGTCTACTATCATAATGGATAACAAGGGTAATTGTCCCTACTTTGTTACTTACCCTCACCGTTTCACCCTCATCAAATCCGCACTCAGGATGTAAAAAAATTCCCTCTTCTCGGTGGAATTGTGAATTTAATGACCGTGGGGATTTGGGAGTCAGTAAAAAGAACCCTTCGTCATCCCTAAAGCTCAAATCGACCTCGTCCATAAACTCAAATTCACCCGACTCCGTGGCAAATCCATCAGCATAAGGGAGAATTGGACGATTTTTTTTGACACTCACTCCATCACTGTTTTCCATTTGCGCACTTAACATCTCCAAACACTCATCTTCAGTGGGGAGTGAGAGACTAAAATAATCACATAACAACTTCGAGAGGGCATACTCAGAAATTCCGATTTCACTTTCACGTAATTTTGACATATTTTGGAGTGTAAAATCACCGTATGAGGGACGAACGTCATTTTTTTCTAAAAATGTTTTTGCCGGAATAACCAAATCACACGTGAGTGACGTTTCATTTTCATACAAACCAAAATAGATTTTACATCCAGCCTTTGCAAACTCTTCACGTACTTTAGCAGAGTTTGGCATTTGGGCAAGCGGATTTCCCCCTTGGACAAATACCGTTTCAAAGTTGGAAAAATCAATCGTTGGAATAGGTACACTCTTATGCATTGAAATAAAAGGGAGCGTCAATCCCTCTCTCGATGAACCCAAAAAGCTCACGCCACACCCGCGTTTGCCGAATAATCCCAAAAGCGCTGCAAATCCATCGATGGCACGCACCGCATCCGAACCATTTTGATATTTTTGAACGCCGACACCCACCAAAATTACCGTCTTTTTCCCATGAATAAGTTCTAATATCGAACCAATCTGACCAAGTGTTACGTCAATGGCATCTAAAGTTGCTTTAATCCTCACCGTTTGCGTCAGTTCATAAAACTCCTCATATTCACTTGTGTATTCTTCTAAAAATTCTTTATCGTGCATCCCTTCGATAAGTGTAAACCGTGAGAGCAATAACGCTAAATGAACATCACAATGAGGTTTGATCTGAATATACACGTCAGCACTTTGTGCCAATGATGTTTTTATGGGATCGATAACGATAATTTTCTTATTTTTTAAAAACGGTAGCAGATGGGAATGAGTAGTATGAGGATTTTTTCCCCAAACTATCACTACTTCGCACTCATCAATCATGGAGGGAGAGAGTGGATAATTCACCCCGCGTCCTGCTATAATTCCCGCCTCACCCGCACCATCACACAACGAACCTCGCGTCCCTATGGCACCCATTTGAGCAAAGAAATGATCCATCGAGCGTTGCATAAGCGCTATGTTTCCACTTCCTCGATAAAAAAGTGTTTTATCTGCTTGGGCTGTTTGTAATCTTTGCAATAGAATCTCTATTGCCTCATTCATCGTAATTATTTTTCCATTGTACCGTGGCTGATTAAGGCGTTGAAAACCATCAAAATGATTCAAATGAGGACACAAATATCCTTGTGTTACAGGATGTGTTTTATCCCCTTTAATCTTGCCGTTAACATCCACAATAATGCGGCAAGCATCATAACAATCGAGCGGACAAGCCGTTGTTTGATTCATAAGATGCCCCCTTTTACTGTTATCGATACTAATGCATTATTTTACAGTGACATGGCTTTAGTTTTTAGTAAAAAAAAGCTTCAGTTTGGATATGATAAACACCAAGAAAATACTCAAGGTTCACAATGTCTCTTTTAGAACACGTAGATGGCGCCACCAATCTGGCAAAAAATAATGAAGTACAGCTTTTAATCTTTAAAATAGATGCAGCTCAAACCTCTGCTTATTATGCCATTAACGTTTTTAAAACACGAGAAGTCGTTGAAGCAAAACATCATCTTTTAACTCTCATCCCCTCAGCTCACCCCTTATTAGAAGGGACAATCGTTTTACGCGGTCTTCAAATCCCTATTCTCAATCTTCCAAAATGGCTTGGTGCAGAACTCCCCGCCGAAAAGAAAAAGCTCTCCAATCTTCTTATTTGTGATTTTAATGGAATTATTATCGGTATACGAATCATGTTTGCCTACCGCGTTATCAAGAAAAATTGGAATGAGATGCACGCTCCCGACAGTTATCGGCTTGGTGAAGACGGATTGATAATTAACGATACCCGCTTGGATGATGGCAGTTTGTGTTTGATATTGGATTATGAAAAACTGCTTGCAGATGTGATTCCTCAAGCAATGGTCAATATATCAGCATCTTCCTCGAATCTAGCCAACATACTCATTCCTGAAAAGCTTAAAAATGGAACGGTTTTAATTGCCGAAGATTCCAAAACAGCGCAACGCCATTTGCGTCAAGTTTTTATCAATGCCAATCTCTCCTATCAAATATTTAACAACGGCAAAGAGCTCATGGATTTTATCAACGCTCATCCCAACCCCTCATCTATCCCTGCCATTGTTACCGATATTGAAATGCCGGAAATGTCAGGATTTACCGTCGTTCGTCAGCTAAAAGCCAACCCACTTACCAAAGCTATCCCTGTTATCGTAAACAGTTCTATGACGGGTGAAAACAATAAACGTGAAGCAGCGTCATTGGGAGCGGATGGATTTATTGATAAAACAAAAAGTGAGAATATTATCCCGCTTATTATAAGCAAGATGGAAGCTACTAAGCAAGCGTTGCTTGCCTAGTAAAAGTATTTTTTAGTCTACGATTGCGAGAACTTGACCCGCTTCGATTTTATCATTGACTTGAACCATAACGGCACTCAAAACACCTGAACGAGGTGCTAAAACATCAATCTCCATTTTCATTGCTTCAAGAATCATAATCTTGTCGCCAGCATTGATTGGAGCACCCACTTGTGCCAACAGTTTAAACACAGAACCTGGAAGTTCTGAACGAATAGCATTCTCGTTAACTACAGGCGCTGCAACTACTGGAGCTGCTACGGGTGCCGCAACTGCTACTGGAGCCGTTATTACTGATTGAACGTTTGCATTTCCGTTTACGATTTGTACATTGTATTGTTGTCCGTCTACGATTACCGTGTAAGTGCCATTTGCCATTGTGAAATTCTCCTGTTTTAGTGTTGATTGAATTGATTGAGCGACATCAGCCGTTTTTGGGCTGTTTTTTCGAACGTTTACGGTTGCTTCCCCTTTGAGAAATGCAATCCCTTTGACATCACATGAAGCGGCGATGAAAATATTTTCATCACTGGCTTCAAGTCCTTCATTTGCCAACTGTGTAGTCCAATAGGCAATTGATTTTTTTTCGTCACGATCTGCAATATCGATGGCATGATCGGTTGTTGGTTCAAGCTTGAGCTGTTCGTGTGCGATACGAATTACTTCTGCATCAGGAGTCGTTGGTGTTTTACCAAAATAACCTAATACCATTTTGCCATATCCCGGTGCAATCTTTTTCCATGGACCCATCAGGGCATTGTTAAGCGCTTGTTGGAAATAAAACTGAGACACAGGAGTCACCGATGTACCGTATCCCCCTTTTTCAACCACTTCACGCATTGCACGAATAACCTCAGGGTAACGATCCAACATATTGTTATCACGCATCATCTGAGTATTTGCGGTCAATGCACCACCGGGCATTGGAGAAAATGGAATCAAAGGTGAAACTTGCGTTGCTTCAGGCGGGATGAAATAATCTTTCAAACAATCGCCCAATACATCTTCGTATTGTAAGATTTTTTCAAGCTCTAAACCACCGAGGTCGAAGTTTTTACCCTTCACTGCATGCAACATCGTCAAAATATCCGGCTGAGATGTACCGCCACTGACCGGAGCGGCTGCCATATCGATACCATCAATACCTGCATCAAGCGCCGCAAGATAACACGCAACACTCACACCCGCCGTTTCATGAGTATGAAGACGTAAATGTGTCCCTTCAGGAACTAGCTTACGCGCCATTTTAATTGTCTCATAAACTTTTTGAGGGCTTGATGTTCCACTGGCATCTTTGAAACAAATTGAGCTGTAAGGGATACCTGAATCCAAAATCTCTCGAAGTGTTTTTTCGTAAAAGGCTACATCATGCGCACCCACACATCCCGGAGGAAGATCCATCATGGTAACAACGACTTCGTGCTTCAATCCATGATGTACGATACGCTCACCTGAGTATTTCAAATTTTCAACATCATTAAGCGCATCGAAGTTCCGAATCGTTGTTGTCCCATGCTTTTTAAACATCTTAGCATGCAAATCAACCATCTCACGGCTACCCGTATCGAGCATTACTGTATTGACACCGCGAGCAAGCGTTTGAAGATTGGCATCCGGACCTACGATAGCACGAAACTGATCCATCATATCAAATGCATTTTCATTTAGATAGAAGAAAAGACTTTGAAAGCGCGCTCCGCCTCCAAATTCAAAATGGGTAATCCCTGCATGAGCAGCTGCTTCGACCGCAGGGAAAAAATCATTCATTAGTACCCGTCCGCCAAATACGGATTGAAATCCGTCACGGAACGTTGTATCCATTATGTCGATATATTTTTTTGCCATAATCCCTACTTCTTTTTATTATGATGATGGATTGCTGCAACCAGTGAAGCAAGTCCAGCTAAACCATTATTTTGTTGAGAATTTTCGAGCTCATGATGATGAAGTGCTACTGCAATGGCAGCAACTCTCGCCCTAACATCATTATTTTCTAAGGCATGATGATGCAATGCAGCAGCAATTGCAGCTACTTTTGCCCCTTCATGATTAGGAGATGACTCGCTGACACATACTTGTAACTCTGAGAGGTTTTTAGGCTGCGACTTCGTAAAATATTTCATTACTTTATTTAGTAATTCCACGTCTATATTCCTCTACTGATATTTGGCAACGCAACACGTTGGCGTGATTTTAGTATAAAGTTCATTAAAATTAATTTACTGAACCGTTTCAATATAGCTCAAAGATTATTTTGTTACAATCCGCACCATATAAAATAATAACAAAGAGGTACGCAAATGGATCTTAGTAAAATCGGATATGGCGAAAACCCGGATAAAGTTAAAGCAATTATTGAAATTGCCTGTGGATCAAACATCAAATATGAAGTTGAAAAAGAGAGCGGTGCTTTAGTGCTTGACCGTGTCATGCACTCAGCGATGTACTATCCGGCAAACTACGGCTTTGTCAATAAAACACTTTCCCAAGACGGCGATCCAGCAGATATCTTGATTCTTACTGAATATCCTATGGTGGAAGGGTGTGTTACAAACTGCCGTTTAGTAGGTGTTTTAATCATGGAAGATGAAAGCGGTATCGATGAAAAACTGCTTGCCGTTCCGACATCAAAAATCGACCCTACGTTCGAAGAGATTCAAGATCTTGGGGATATTCCAAAACATACTTTGGCAAAAATCAAAAACTTTTTTGAAACCTACAAAATGCTAGAACCGAATAAATGGGTAAAAGTAAAAGGATTTGAAGATAAAGCATCCGCAACTAAAATCCTAGAAGATGCAATTGCTGCATACAAAGAATAAGTTTACCAATGATTGATTTCTCTTCACCCGAATTTTTCTCTTACGCTATTTTTGGTGTAATCCTAAATTTCATTTTTTCAATGGCATTTGGGGTGTATCTGAGCAATAACATCGGGATGGAAGAGATGGTCCTCTCAAAAGGGGAAAAAGAGCAACAATGGTGGCTCTCACTTTCCCTCGCTATCCCCTTCGCTAAAATGGTCATTACCCTTTATCGGGTTGCTATTTTGCAATTTTACTTTCTCGATCAGGGAAAATCTCACAAAGAATTCTGGATTTATCTCACAACTGAAGAATAATTAACCTCCGTAAATCTTCTCTTTTTAGCTTAAAAATAGCTTAATTTCAATTTTAAACTTAAGCGAAGCCAAAATATATAACCATTTGTAACAATTTACACTCATAATATAAACTAATCTTAATATCAACTTTCCCTATACATAGGCTCAAACAGCTAATTTTCATTACTTTTTCTTAACTAAACCATCTAAAATGATTATAGCAGTATTCAAAGCTTACGAATACCTTAAAATTTCATCACCAAAATAAGGAGGTATAAAAAATGAAAATTCTTTCATTCCTAGTTCTCTTTGTATGTGCATCATTAGCCGATAATACAAGTAATCAAATGAGCTCAAAGCAACTTAATGTTTTGCAAACGGTTCGAGACGTCGCCAAAACCATTCCTGATAAACATGGCAAAACGTATGAAAATACACTCAGTGCCATCTGCATTACAGAAAGCAGTGCCGGTAAAAATACAATAGGTGATTTTCACAATAAAAAGTCAATTACCAAAGCCTCCCTTGGGCCAATGCAAGTTCGCGTATCAACTGCCAGACACGTTTCTCAAAGTATTAAGAATCTAAGCTGGCTTAACAAGCTCAGTGATATTCAACTTGCCGCACGACTTTTGGGTGATACACGTCTCTCTGCAAAAGTTGCAGCCCATTATGTTGTATTGCTTCATAACCAACGTGGAAACGCTTTTAATGCCGTCAGTGGCTACAATGGCGGAATGGTGAATCATAAATACTACAATAAAATCATAAAAAATGAAGTCGTTGTAGCTCAACTGGTCGCTCACGGAAAACTCTCTTAAAATTCGCTATAATATTCCCATATTTGAATGGGAGATATGTAAATGGATGATTATAAACTTAAACTGATTCTTGCAGGACTTGGCGGATTGGTTTTTAGTTTGATTTTCATATTACTGGCATTTGTTCTCCCCCTTAAAGACAACAGTATTAACGAAGAACTGCAAGCCAAACGTACACTTGAAAAGATCTCACAAGGGATTAAAGAAGGGCAGCTTCGTCCCCCGCCAAAAGATCAAAGCAATCATTAATGATTAGCACAATAATCCAGTCCAAACTTTCACTCTTACTCCCCAACCAAAACAAAGTACTCTCTGAAATCATCAAACACGCATCCCCTGAACAATTAACCCATTTACAGGAAAAAAGCAATCTCAAAACCTTTTTAGGATCACTCTTTCACGATACACTCACCCATACCAAATCTGATTCCATACTCCTGGATATTCTAAAAAACAATCCCTCATTTAAAAATATGGGGAATTTCGCCAATGATCTCAAAACACTGCTAACTTCTTTAAAAGAAGAACCAGCACTGGCATCAAAACTCTCTAAACTCGAGAGCTTTTTACAACCAGTTCAGACAGCAGACACCTCCCTCCTCAAAGAGAAGATTGCCAACTCGGGTATTTTTATGGAATCTAAAATTGCCACTTTAGCAGATGCATCCTCTGAAGGGTTAGAAGAAAATATGGGTCGTGATGTTAAATCCAATCTCTTAATACTTAAAAGTGCCCTTGAAGAACTGGATTTACCAAACAATGAAAAACTTCAAATGCACATCGATCAACTCATTACTAACATCGATTATTATCAACTCATGTCTCATTTGGAGAGTGCGAATTCCCTTTACTTTCCATTTAAATGGGATCAGCTTCAAGAAGGGAGCGTAACTTTTAAAAAAGCAAAGGGTAAAAAGTTTTACTGTGAAATAAACCTCACACTCAAAGAATACGGTGAAATAGCTCTGATGATGGGACTCTATGAAGAAAATCAACTTGAAATTCAAATACATACTGAAAAAACCGAGTTAAAAAAACTGATTCAAACCCATCTTGAAATCTTGCGAAACTTGCTTATCGATGCAGGAATCACTCTGCGCATACTTCGTGTTCATGAAACCAAGGATCTCATAACCCCCTCCTCCACAGCTTACGCACCCGAAGCTATTGACAACCATTTTGGATTTGAAGCAAAAGTATGAAAAAAGCAGTTGCTCTAAGCTATGACAAAATCAAAAATAAGGCCCCAAAAGTTGTCGCCAAAGGGAAAGGGGAGACGGCTGAAAATATCATAAAAATTGCCCTACTGCATAATCTCCCTATCACAAAAGATGAAGATCTCGTAGAGCTTCTGAGTAAAGTAGAAATCGATCGTGAAATTCCTGATAAACTCTATGTTGCAGTTGCTGAAGTCTTTAAATTTCTCTATACCGTTACCCATAAAGAGCCATAGAGAAATTATGCTACACTTTCATCATGAAAAAATATACAAATCCTTTTTGGGAAACCAAACAACTCCATGAACTTTCCCATGAAGAGTGGGAAGCACTGTGTGATGGGTGTGGACTGTGCTGTTTACACAAACTCCAAGACGAAGAGATTGAAGACGCTCCTGTTCTTATGACACGCGTCGTCTGCCGTTGCTACGACCTCAAAGCAGGAAGATGCAGTGATTATCCCAACCGTCAGAAACATGTTGCAGAATGTACCGCGCTCACAGTACAAAGAGCATCAGAATTTGACTGGCTCCCGCAAACCTGTGCCTACCGTTTACGCCATCATAATCTCCCCCTGCCTATATGGCATCCGCTCCTTAGCGGAACTCGTGAGAGTGTTCGAGCTTACGGCGTTCACGCTCTAAACCCTGTTCTTGAAACTGAAACAATTGATTTCGAAGATTATCTTATCACGAATTAAAAATTATCATAAAAAGCCATAAATCAATCTTTACAATGGCATAATAACTAATTATAAAATTTAAGAGGAGCTAAATTATGACTGTTTTATTGGTAGATGATAGCAAGATTGTACGGATGCTTTTGAGAAATGTTTTGACAAGAGTTTTGGGTACGGAAACTATTTTTTTAGAAGCTGAAAATGGTGAAATTGCCCTACAACAGATGAAAAATGCTTCAGTGGATTTAATGATGCTTGATTGGAATATGCCGATCATGAATGGAGAACAAGTCGTGGATACTGTTCGCGCCAATCCTGCCTACAAAAATACCCGTATTATCATGGCAACCACCGAGGGTGGAAAAAATGAAGTCCTTCGAATGATTAAAAAAGGGGTTAATGGGTATCTTGTCAAACCGTTTCAAGAACCCAATATCCGTAAAGCAATCGAAGCGCTCCGAATGCGCTAATTTTTGCAGTTACTTATCGAACGATACTTTTCAGTAGCCGAGCATCATTTTTATTATCTATCAAAATCCGTTTTACACGATCTTGCCACAACATTCCAAATAACTCCCGCGCCGCACTATCAGCACGGCCAGAGGCGATGAGGGGAAGCAGCTCCCCCATCCGTGAATCACCAGAAACGCATGAAGGGTTATAGCTAAGGGCTACGCGCGCACCGCTATCCACTCGCTCAAATGCCATCTCGCCTTCAATATCTGCATCATAAAATAACAACTGACGTCGATCAAATTTTCCCGCCAGTCCGTGAAAACCACCGACATCGGTTGCCCCTGTAATCATCGATGCAACATTCGCAATAACTCCTACGACACCATCGCCAAGCGTACCCTTCATAAGAACTTTGATCTCTCCACGTACAGGAATCTCATCTCCATACAGTAATCTAAGCCCCTCTTGCACCATCAAAAATGCACCGGCTACTGTAGGACATGAATGACCCGCAAGTTTCACTACATCTCTATAGGTGTAATCAATAAGACCATTACTTGCAGCTCCAAGTACTTCAGAGAGAGGATCACGCACTATTATCGGTGCAACATCATTAAAAAATTCTGGGGTTGTCATGTTATATCTCCATAAAAAAAAAGATTATAGTATTTTCATCTGCTTTTACCATTGATATGAATCAATGGTAAAAGCAGATGATTATTTTCATATCACTTCTCAATCTTTAAATTCATCTGCAATCGCGATAAACCGATTAATATTCTCCATAAACAAATCAACCAGATTTGGATCAAAATGCTTTGCACGTCCTTCAGTAATAAAATCAACAATATTTTCCATCGGCCATGCCCGCTTGTAAACACGTTCACAGCTCAAAGCATCAAAAACATCAGCCAAAGCAGTGATCCGTCCGTAAATATGGATTTCCTCTCCACAAAGGGCTCTTGGATATCCGGAACCATCCCATTTCTCGTGATGCTCATGGGCAATAATCGCAGCCGCCTGAAGGAGTGATCGCTTTGAGTTTTTAAGAATATCATACCCCATGGTACTATGCGTTTTCATTATGTGATATTCTTCAGGCTCGAGTTTCGCCGGTTTTAGTAAAATCCGATCCGGAATACCTATTTTACCGATATCATGCATGGGTGAAGCACTATACACAAGCTTGACCTGCTCATCTTCCAGTCCATAAAGCTCGGCTAGCAGTCTCGAATACTTGGCAACCCTACGAACATGGTTCCCTGTCTCTTCAGAACGGGTCTCCCCCACTTCCCCTAAGAGAGAAAGCATCTCATGCTGAGTCTGCCAAATTTCTTCATTGAGATCAAACAGTTCGGTAACATCATAACTAATACTGATAAAATCAATAATCTCACCGAACTCATCTAAAATTGGTTTTATTGTGGTATCCGTAATATAGTGATTACCATCTTTTTTCAGATTTTTAATGGTTCCGCGCCACGTCTGTTTACTAAGAATTACATTCCACAGGTTTTCATAGAATTCTGAACTCATCTCAGGATGCCGAAGCAGGTTGTGGCCTTTCAGAATTATTTCATCATTGCTATAGCCGCTCGTTTTACAAAATGCTTCATTGGCATACGTAATATGACCTTGAAGGTTGGTTTTTGTCACAATCATCGATATATCAACAACCTCTTTATACTGCTCTAAAAGAGTTGTTTGGTGTACCAGCTCTTGTTTGAGATTCAACGTAAATTCTTGAACTTTTCGTGCATTATAGATATTTTGAACCACCTCATAGAGTACATGAATCATCTGTTCTGTCTTTGTTGGCTTCAGGAGGAAGTGTGCTACACCCAAATTAATAAGTTCAAGCAGATGCATAGTATCTTCACATGCGGATGTAACAATAATACTCTGTTCAAAATTGAGTTCTTTAATCTTTTGGATCATAGCAACACCGTTCATCTCCGGCATCAAAATATCAGTTATCACCAGATCAAACGATCCATCCTGATAAAGTTTTAATCCCTCTTTACCATTGGCAGCTGTTTCTACATGAGAAAAAAATCTCGAAATAAGTGATGCGGTATTCTCTCGAATCAGTATCTCATCTTCTACATACAGTACACGTATCCCTTTAGCGTAAAAAGTGAGTTGCGCCAACGTTTCTTTGAATATCATAACACTTCCTTTTTACGTGGTATTTTAATAGTAAAAATAGATTCTTGACCTTGACTTCTCACCTCAAGAGATCCATGGCAATGCTCTTCAATGATCGTTTTACTCATGTAAAGCCCAAGACCGGTGCCGATATTAGTATTTTTCGTTGTAAAATACGGGGTGAAGAGCCTAGTAATCACATCAGGAGCAATCCCTCCTGCATTATCATGAATAGTAATAATCCCGTACTCATCATCTTGATCGATAGTAATAGTAATGCTACCCTCCTTAATACCCTTCTCAATAAATGCATCCAACGAATTTTTCAAAAGCGCAATCAAAACTTGAAGTACTTCATTACGATAAGTGAAAAGATTTGGATCATTCTTGACGACCTCTTCCTTCATAATCCCGTGACTTTTAAGTGTATGATCGATAAGTTCGAGTGCTTGATGTACCAACAAAGAGAGTGTTATGTATTCTTTTGGCTTATCAGGACGGAAAAAATCCCGATAATCGGAAATCGTTTGCGAAAGATGGATACTTTGCTGTTCGATTTTCATTAGTTTCTCCGTCACAAGAGGATCATTTTCTTCCTTCATCACCTCTTCTAGCTGCAGCTGAGAGGTAATGGCATTAATAATAGCAAGCGGCTGACGCCATTGATGGGCAATCATCGAAATCATCTCTCCCATTTGTGCCTGACGCGTCTGCATTCTAAATATTTTTTCCTCTGCAAGTTGTTGCGTTATATCACGGGCAATCAAAATTAATTTGCTTGCATCACTGCCAAATCCAGAGAGGGATACTTCAATTATTTTAATTCCATCTGTCCCGTTATCCATGACTAACGAGCAGCATGCAAATATAGGCTTACCCTGATACGCGGTATCAAGATAAGTATTAAAATTCATATCCTCACATTGTATATTCCAGGCTGTATCGAGGATGTTTGTTCCGATGAGTGTCTCTCTGCTCATGTCAAACAATTGCAATGCCATACCGTTACAATCAACAATAATATTTTTTTCCAGAATAAAAATAGCTTCGAAGACAGATGAAAATATGGTTTTATAAAATTCTTCACTCTCGCGAAGTTTTTTTTCAGCCTGACGGATATTGGTAATATCTTCCCCCGAGCTTAGAATACCGATAAAATTTCCGTTTGAATCAAAAAGAGATGTATTTCGCCATGCAATAAGCCGTTCTTCCCCCTGCTTGGTTAAAATAGGATTTTCATAATAGTCCGTATCATCACCATGTTCAATAAATCTGTTTGCAACCTCATTGATTTCGCTTTGGATTTGTTCAGGTAAGAAATTCTCTATCCAGTTTTTGCCGATTACTTCGTTAGCAGTGTAGCCGATAATTTCACATCCTTTACGGTTAATCAGCTTAACCTTTTTATTGATATCTACTACAACAATTATGACATCGACAATATCCAAATAGTTTTGCGCCGCCTCTTTTTCATATCGGAGTGCTTTTTCTACATTCTTTCTATCGGAAATATCTCTGGATGAACCATAAAGATACCGTTTATCTTCTAAAAAAATCTCTCGAGACGTAATTTCCACATCAAAAGAGGTACCGTCTTTGCGGAGGTGCCGTGTTTCAAATATAACAGGATATTGGGTAATCGAGTCCATCATACACAGAAGAGCTTCTTTCGATATTTGTCCTTCCCAATCAAAAATGGTTAAAGTATGAGCTTCCTCATCGCTGTATCCCAATGATCGTATAAAAGAGGAACTGTACTCAATGAGTTTCCCCTCAGAATCCAGAATATGAATTCCATCGGTAGCAGATTTTAGCAAGGAATTAAGCCATTCTCGGTTTATCTCAAGTTCATCCGTTTTTATCTGAATCATCTCTCGACTTCGAATAAGTGTCACAATGATAGTTAATAGGATGAAATATAAAAGCACTCCCCCTAATGTCAAAAGTACCGGATATTTACTATCCATCGCTTTATCAAATTCAGGTGTACTTGATAAATCAATATACCATAAGCGTCCTCCGATCTCAATGGTACGATGTGTATGATGCTGTGAAATATAGGATGATGGCTTAAATGACTGATAAAGAAGCGTGCTCTCTGATTTTTTGTCACCATCATAGACTTCAAAGTTAACCAATGAATCATTAAGAACAATAGCATTCAACAAATTCTTCATTCTAAAAGGGCTGTAGATGAACCCGATAAGTGCATTACGCCGCTCTTCAATCGTATCTGTTTTTTTACCTATTTTGTATAACGGCAAATACATCAAAATACCAGGCTGAACATCTGCATCAATCTCTTGAATCAATTTTACTCGTCCAGAAGTTGCTGGCAGACCAGTATCTCTCGCCCTTTTCATTGCTTCTTGTCGAACAGGCTCACAATACATGTCGTATCCGATTGCTTGCAGATTACGTTTGTCTTGAGGTTCGAGATAGAGGATAGAACTGTATTGATCTCGCACCCCTCTAGGCTTGATCGCAAAGCTTTGGAAACCTTCACTCCGCATCTTTTGCTCAACCATAGCCACTTCATCCGGCCGAATCATTAAGGAAAATCCCATCCCCTGCATACCGGGGTAGTATTTTTTAATTTCGAGTGTTTGAATAAACTGATGCCACTCCTGAGCGCTAACAGTCTCACTTCCCTGAAAATAGGCAACGCCACTGCGCAATACATGTTCATACGTAAGTATCCGCTTTTCAAGATGATCAATATTGGTATGGACTTTTACTTCAAAAAGCTCTTGCGCACGGTTATCAAAATAGGTTTTAGAGAGTGACCATACAAAGCTGGCAACAATCACTGAGATAAGTACAATAAATATAAAATTTAATTGGCTAAGGATATAAGATCTTTGGATTAATCGGTACCATCGAAGTTTTTTAGGCATTTTTTTCTCTTTACGTTATCAAAATACATGCATTTCATTGTTCTTTAACTCATACATATTCATAAGATGATCCCAATCGATATACTATAATTCCCTTAGCAAGGTTTCATAGGCGAGGAGTGCCTCATTGATAGGCAGATTATACTCTCTTAAAATAGGCTCAATTTTTTCAAAAGGCTCAATACTATTTAAAGTAAAAAGGGTTCTTGCGCATTCTAAAATAGCGCATTTTTCAGGATTTAATCCATTTGCCGGATTAAGAGAATAGCATAAAGAATCAACAAGCAAATCGTCGAAATACCATAACTTAAACAATTTGGCAGCCAACTCATCGCCTGATTGACCGATGATATTTTTCTCTTCCAACGAAAGCTCATGCGGTTTATGTTTGCTAAAACGATACGAATATTCCCTAAACATCAGTACATACGAAGCAACCAAACGCCCTATTTCAAGGATAAAAGTAAGTCCCCCTAATGATTGTAAAATCGGACGATGAGTCTTTATGAGCCAAAGATCTAAAAAGCGTTGTTGCAGTTCCATTACTTTAAACCACTTATTTACAGTAGTTCCATACGCTGAAAGATCACTAAACGGATGGGCTTTCAGTGCGGCTGTAAAAGCCATTCCTCGTATCGTACAAATACCAAAAAGTGAAATTACTTGGGAAATTGAGATAATAGTATGACTAAATCCATGATGAGGAGCATTACAAAAACGAAGAATATCCGTATATAAAATCGGATCTGCTTCAATGACACAAGCAAGCGCTTTAAAATCGACATTTTCATTATTACAAATAAGATTAATTTGATTAATTGATTCTCGCAATGGTGGAAAGGATTCAATCGACTTAAGTACGGTGTTATTCATCAGAATCCTTTCTGTATCTCTTTTAACGAGTCAATATAACAAAATAAAACTAATGCATTATATTCTAAAAGCATAAAAGGAATATTACGAATAAATATTGAGTAAAGATATATGCTCTTTTAGAACAAAATTCTATGCAACTGGACACCCAATAGGACACCCATATTAACCTTAAGCGGTTTCATTCTTGTTTAAAAAGCTCTATAAGTGCGGTGATTGTGAGGTTTTAAGGTGGTGGGTCAAGCAGGATTTGAACCTGCGACAACTCCGTTATGAGCGGAGGGCTCTAACCACTGAACTATTGACCCATGAAAGTGGAGCGCAATTATAAACGCTCTTTGATTAGACGAAGCTTTTTTTACCAACATTATCGTACATATAGCGAAAACGGTATGCCACGAGGTTCTCCATAATGGCAAATAACACCATAAAGTTCACAAAACTGCTCCCACCGTAACTAAACATCGGCAATGGAACTCCGACTACCGGGGCAAGTCCCATGGTCATGGCGATATTAATACTCATATAGATAAAGATGAGCAGAGACAATCCACCCGAAACCACCTTGGTATAATAATCAGCTGACCACGACGAGAGCATCAATAACTGGATAATCAAAGCAGCGTACAGAGAGATCAAGACAAATGCCCCGAAAAATCCAAAGCGCTCAACAACGTAAGCAAAGATAAAATCACTTGATGCAATAGGGAGAAATTTCATTTGGGTTTGGGTGGCTGCTTCTTTTTCTTTTCCGAAAAATCCGCCCGAACCAATCGCGATAATCGACTGCTCGACGTGGTAGCTTGGCTTTTCACCGACAAAATCGGTCAAACGCTGTTTTTGGTAATCATGCAATTGGGTATAAATCAACGGGAGAGATACAACAAATACCACCCCAAGTCCGAGCCAAACTTTCCAATGAACCCCAACGATAAATAAAATTCCAAATCCAAGCAATGCCAACACCGTTGCCGTCCCCAAATCAGGTTCTTTGGCAATCAGTAAAAAAGGTAAAAGTATGAAAAAGGAGAGTTTCAAAAAAGCTTTCAGTCCATAGCCCTCTCGCGGCGGCGGATTCCGGTTGATGAGATACGCCAGCATAAGGACAAAGGCAGGCTTGAGAAGTTCAGAGGGTTGGAGGGTAAAATGGACAAACGGTATCTCAATCCACCGCTTTGCCCCCAACCGTGCATGCCCCACGAACTCAACGGCAATGAGCAAAAGAATACTGCTCCAATAAAAGATAGGGATCATCCAAAACATCCGCCGAATCGGCAATAAGAAAAGGGTTATAAAAACACCAATGCCAATACTGACGTACGTTAAATGCTTTTGTCCCAGCACCGGATGGATCTCATAAATCAACCAACCTGATAAAAAAACAATAGGAATCAGTAGCGCAACAGTTACATAGTCAAAATGTGCTAGAATTCGCCGATCAATATTAAGCAATTGAATAGTCTCATTTAGTATTAAATTTTT
>Ga0268283_1000433_pt1 | contig 28851 bp, 61 predicted proteins | sample saktaG_13_FD_190140 | JGI IMG/M metagenome (GOLD analysis project Ga0268283, IMG submission 190140) | Saline water microbial communities from Sakinaw Lake, British Columbia, Canada - sak_2013_06_06_36m | ecosystem: Environmental > Aquatic > Non-marine Saline and Alkaline > Saline ... | reverse complement strand
TGGAACAAGTCCCAACCAATAGCACATTTAACTGGGGTGCAAATGTAAGTGGAACATTTATAAAAACAATGAGTAATGCAAAAATAGATGCAAGTGGTTATAATTGGTTAGGTGCAGTTTCAACTATACATTATGCTTCAATAAGCAATTGTATAATAAACCAATTTGCAACAGTGTCTTATGCAAATATTATGGATTCAATATTATATCAATTCCGTTTCAGTTCTGCAAACTTATTATCAAGTAGTTTAATTGCAAGTTATGGAACTTATAATACAATAGGTGTTGTTTCATATATGAAAGCATATCAATCCTTAACTAATAATAAGCTTGATAATCTTTCAACTGTAAACTTCTGGGGGAACTTTGATTATAGTAATATTCAAAAAGCAACAAGTGTAAGTTTTACAGACCAAGTTACAGGAGTTACACAATTTAATGCTGGGCAATTAGCAGGAGTAACCTTTGCATATCCAATTACAGGATATATGTTTACAGGTTCAGAGGTTCACGGATATGTTGCAAAAACAGGAACTTATTTAGCTTCAGCACTTGATTATGTAATCGACTGCACAGCAAACTCTTTCACAGTAACCTTACCCACAGCAGTTGGAATAAGTGGGAGAATTTATATTATTAAAAATTCAGGAACAGGCACAATTACAGTAGATGGTAATGCTTCTGAAACAATAGATGGTGCAGCAACAGTTGCACTGACACAATATCAAAAGGCAACTATTCAAAGCAATGGTGCTAATTGGATTGTAATATAGGATGTGTAAATATGGCTTTAAAGAAAGAAATGATATTAGAAGATAAACAAGTAGGTTATTTTATGATTAGTATTTTTATAACAAACAAAGCTCTTAATCTAACCCACGCAGTTGTTTGGGGTTATGAAAACAAAGCTGCAAGGGATTTGAACATTAAAGATACTAAATTTAAAAAGGATTATTGCTTAAAAGAATGCAAATACACATTATCAGATTGGTATGATTATCTAAAAACTTTACCAGAATATAAAGATGCAGAGGATTGTTAATGACCAATACACAAGATTGGAGTTCTGAGGACAAGAACGACTTAGAAGATTATAATTCAACAGAAGGGACAAATGTGGATATGTCCACACCCTGTGAGCCAGAGGATTATGGATTTTCAAGCAATTAAAATAGGAGTGAAGAATATGAGAAAGTCAAACAAGGATTGTTTCAAGGTAGAATATTCAAATAAGGATATAATTAATTTAATAGATAATAATCATAAGCAATTAGTTTGTAGGTTAGAAGCTATTGAACTACAAACTACAAGAACTAATGGCAGGGTCACAGCTTTAGAGAACGCGAATAAAATATTAATTGGGGCTATTTGCACAATTGGGGTAACCATAGTGATTGCAATTATAACCAAACTAATATAATTGTAGGTATTTGATTTAAATATAATAAAGGAGAGAATATATATATGGCTCTATCAGGATATTGTGAAAATATAGATTTGGCAAGATACTTAGATATGGGTATCTATAAACCCCAAACCATAGAATCTTATGTTCATGGAACCGCATATTATTTATACCCACCTACTTCTAATGATGGTACAACTTGGGAATATATTTCTTCAGGAATAGTAATAACTGATGATGGAGTTACTGTCCCTGCTGCAAATTATTCCGTAGATTTAAATTCAGGATTGTTAACTTTTGTAACATTAACTAAGCCAGTGGATGGGTCAAAGATTGAAATTAAATATTGGTTAAACCAAGGTTTTACAGATACAGACTTAACTTATTTTGTGGACTTAGGCGCAGTTAAACTTGAAGAAGACACACACCAGGTTTTTAGGGAGATTTCAGTCACAAGTTATAAGACTGACGCGAATAGAGATTATACTTATGTTTATCCAGATTATAGATACAGATATGATATTATTTCAAATGTGTCTAAAACAGATATTATTGAGCAAACAACAAACTCAATTTTATATTTAGATTATGGACCAATTTTATCAGTTTCAAGTTTATCAGTTGATGGGATTTCAGTTACTCCCACAACACTTAAAATTAAAGGTAATAAGATAATGCTCACAGAAGATAGTGAGACACATTACTTTACAAACTCTCACGATTCAATTACTATATCATTCAAGTATGGGATTACTTCTACAGTTTTAGATAGAACTGAAGAGGATTTAAGATTATTACAATTAGCAAAGCAGGCAAACATATTAGCTTCATTCTTACAATTAAATTCAATACCAAAGGGTAGAAATGTAATTATGGATAATATGTATGTTATGCAAAGAAGTGATGGTTCTGTTAGACCTGAACAAGCATTGGATTTGTGGCTAGCATCAGTTCAAAAGAATTATGATATGATACTTAAAAAATTAAGATTAATTGGAATGTCAAGCATTTAAGTTCTGAGGAACTTGAGTGTAGTATTACCTTGCGAGGTGGAAAAATGGTTAAAATAACTAGGTCAAAGTTAGAAAGTACAGTTGTAAACTTATTTTTAGATATATTAAGAACAAACCTAGAAGATACTAAGTCCACTCCAAGAGTAAACAAAAACTGGATTAGAAGCCAGGAACAAATTAGAAATGATACTCCTGACCCTAATAAAAGACAGACAATTAAGAACTCAGAGTTTGTTGGATATCCTGAAGTCATTGTTGAGGCATTTCAATCTAAAGCTAAACAGAAAACAACTTATGTTTCTACTAATGTTAACTATGAAAATGAATGTGAATTGACCATAAGAATTAAAGATGTGGGTTCAGTTGTTAATACTGGAAACTTAGGTTCTCAAATTGAAGATGTTTTAGAAAGCAAAAGAAGTACATTCATGCTTGGGGGAATTACCAAACTTGAATGGTCAAATATTAATACTGGAAATTATGCTTCTGATAATAATGAGTATAATGAGAGGCAAATAATTTGCACATTTATTGCAAGAACATCATCATGGCAAACTGGAAGATAATTATGAATGTTAAGGTTAATGTTGTGACAAAATTAGATGGTTTGAAGAACCTAGAAATGAAGTTGCAAAAGAATATTTTATCACAAAACTTAGCAGTTGAACTTGCCAAGGATATTAAAACAGCAATAAGTCAAAGAGTACACTCTGCATCAGGTGCAGGTTCAAGAAATTTATTTACTAGCATTAAAGTTATCAATACAGGTAAAAATAGTAGAAGTAGTGGAATTGTAGGAGCGGACTATTATTGGCACGCAAATTATGGGAGAAGAGCTGGTAATGCACCACCAAGTAATGGCAAACTTGCTGTATGGGCTTCTAAGTCAAATAAATGGAATGGCGCTAAGGGCGCAAGTAGATTAGCAAAGCACATTGCAGAATTTGGAACCGAAGGTAAGTTCTTTCACCAAGTCGCATTGGCAAGATTTAGAGTACATAAATCTAAAATAATTAAAGACGCAATAGGAATAAAATAAAGGAGAATGATTAAACATGGCATTGGGTAGCCCTCCAAGCGGAGAAAACACAAACCTATGGATTTATCCATGGAAGGAAAAAGAAATTTCAACAACAGCACCAGGAGCAGTTGCAGTATTTGTTTTTACAGCAAAGGCAACAAACACAATACAACCTTTAATAGGGGTTAATACAAACTTAGAACCAACAAGATTTTCAGTTGATGCAACTAATGGTAGATACCAGTATTATACTTATGATACATCAGCATGGGTTCTAAAAACAGGGAATATGATTAAAGGGGATTGTACCATCTGGATTAGAAAGAATGGTGTGGATTACATGGTTGACGGAGTTACTGCATCAATTACATCAGTTGCAGCAGGAGCAACATACATCACAGTTACAGCAGCACAAAACATCACAGCAGCATTAGCAGACGCAGTTCTTTTAAGTTACGCATATTCAGCAACCACAGGTCCTTTACAATCAACATTCTGTGTTAAGGATTTCAGTGTTAAGCAAAATGGATTGGATTATTCAGTTATTAATTGTATGGGTGGAATTGTTAATAAAAGAAAAGGTCCACAAGAATTAACTGAGGTTTCATTAACAACATTAAAGGACAGTTCAGCACTTGCATCAATGATGATTGGAGCAAAGCAAACTGTGACAATGAACTCTATATCTACAGCAGTTACAACTGGGGCAAACTATGTTGGAAACTGGGCAGTGGTATTAAGAGTTACAGACCCTGATAATGGTAAGAACAGGATTGGTTGGTTCATAACTAATGCTGGAGCACAAGGTATTGAAAACAAGGGTGGAGCATCAGCAGACTTTGAAGAAACTGTTAGCTTTAAGTGTGACCCTGAATGTTATGCAGAATTTGAATATGTAGCTCCATAATTTAATAATTTAAGTTCAGGGAGTTAATCCCTGGATTTAAAAAATACAAAGGAAGGAATTTAAATGGAAGAAGAAATTAGAAGCAAGATTTTAGACAAGGCACACAAGAAACTTGAGGAAGATAATATGGGACTTTATGCTAGAACAACCGTGAGTTTGTTTATTAAAGACCTAACACAAACAGAGTATGATGCGTTCATTACGTTCATAAAAACCAAGACACCCAACCAAAAAGGGTTTGAAGCAATACAGATTTTAATGCGTACATACGACCAGGTTAGGCAAACAGACGCTTTGCTAGCATACATTGATGAACTTACTGAAAAGATTAAAGTTCTAGAATCAGCACCCAAAGAAGAAGCTAAGGAAAAACCGAAGTACATTAAAAACAAGGAGGAGATTTAAATGGAGAATAAGGAACAATTTGAAATGATTGTGGGTAAATATACTAAAGTATTAACTGTTAAAGATATGGAAGATAAGAATGTTGAATTATATTTATGTTATCCAAGAATGAAAGACTCCCAGTTATTTTGGGATGCGATAATTACATTAACAGAAACTTTTGACCAAGTTAAAAAAAGCAAATTAACTATGGAAAATATTACAGAAGATGATATGGCTGCAAGTGGAGAATTATTATCCACCGCAAGCAAAGCGATGCCAACAATTGCAAAGTACATAATTAGTAATATTGAAAGTATTAAAAAAGTAACATTGACAGATGAGGAACAAGATTATTATTATCTAGTAACTGTTAGAAATATGAATTTAGTAATAGTTGAGTTTACAAGACTATTCTCAAATTTGTTTTCTACTAATGTTGCTGATAGTAATAAACCCTGAAACTATGGGAAATAGACTACAAAGGGCAATTAAAAAAAGTAATAGTAAAGAAGATTTATATTTTAATCTAAACGAATCAATTTCATTTTTGGTTAGTTTGGGTTATGATTATGAATCAGTATTAAATTGGAATGTGGGTGGGTTCTTTTATATGCTTACCAAAGTTACAAAGTTTGCTAAAATTAAATATGGTGCTAAGTGATTATTTATGGATGAAAAGGATACAATTGTTATTGATATTGTTGCACAAAATACCCAAGCAATGAATGCAATTGTACAATTAAATAAGGCAGTAAATAATTTCCAACAGAAAATGGCATCTACTAATTTTAATAATTATGGACAAAAGGTGGCTAATAGTTTTGGGGATAAATTTGATTATAGTTCAATTGTAAATGGATATAAAGAAATTGGTGTTCAATCAGAAATGTTGAAAGATACAATGAATACTAATTATATAAAAAATTTTGATAATTCGTTTTTTGGAACTATAGATAAAGAAAAAAAAGAATTCCAAGAACTAGGCAAATCAATTGTAAATAGATATAAAGAACAATCAGCAGCTGCTACTAAAGCATTTTCTGAACAAAGAGAAGCACAAAGTAAAATGACAAGAAACACATTACAAGCTGGACTTGGATTTATGTTTGCTGGTATGCAACTAAAAAGAATGTTTGATACTATAAAATCGGATGCGTTTAATACTTTTAATAAATTAACAGCGAATACAATTATGGCAAATAATTCAATGAATAGATTAAATATGTCTATGGATTATCTAAAGTTTACTATTGGTTCTGCATTAAATGATGCCTTAGAACCTATGATGCCAATGTTAACTGGAATTATAGAAACCATCGGAGATTGGATTGATAAAAATCCAGAATTAGCAGGAGGAATTATAATTTGGGGTGGAATACTTGCAGGAGCAATAATGATTTTAGGGCAATTAGGAACTGCTTTTTTAGCAGTAAAATCAGCAATAGCTTTGTTTGGAGGTGCAGCAACAACAGGTGCAATTTCAGGAGTGGGTGCAGCAGCAAGTACAGCTGCATCAGAGGTAGGTGGTCTTACCACTAAAATGAATTTAATACCAAATATAATTTCCGCGGTTATTGGGGTAGGATTAACCTGGGCTGGATTAAGTGGTATTGAATCAACAGACACGAGTGGATTAACATTACCAGAAGCACTAAAAACTAACTTATTACATATATTAGAGGTTGCAGCTGGAGCTGCATTAGTTGGCTTTTCAGTAGGTGGTCCAATTGGAGCAGCGATAGGATTTGCAGTAGGAGCAATTGTTGCAGCCACAGAGACAGCTATAAAGAATAAATTTAATGAAAGCGACGTAATTAGAACTGCATTAGGAATAGATAGTTTAGATAACCATTATGATGCACATGGAAATCTAATTACAAAGTCTAAGGATAAAACTACTGGTGGAATAACAACATCTAGTATTGACTTGGAAGCACCACAAAGGTCATTAATTAGGCAAATTAGTGATATTTTTAATCCTGCTACTTGGATAATTAGTTTTGGTAATTCAGTTAAAGAATCAATGAAAAATACTAAACAAGCATTTGCTAATCAGCAAGCTAGTTATAATACTACAAGCATAGCAGGTACACCTTGGAAAACAAGTATTAATTCATACGACCCAACATCTGAAATTGGGATGTTATCTGAAACCTTTAAAAAAAATAATGCAAGTTTAACTACAAATATAAATACTAATATCCCTTTATTAAAAACAAGTCAAGACCAAGTTTTTATATTATTAGATACTCAAAAAAAAATTACAAGTGACGCAAATGTTAATTTTACACCATTAGCAGATAAAACTGATAAAGGAATAATACCCACTGCTACAAATAATCTAGATAAATTAGGGACTTGTTTTGGGGATGCTTGTACTGTAATAACAAATAAAACTAATGAATTAAAAAAACTAAGTAGTATTGAGAACTATAATAGTAATATGAGTAGGATTGTAAAATCAAGTTGATTAAATATGGACACAAAAGCATACAAGATAATAATGAGTCTTCAAGACCGAGATGGTTTTATTGTTGGGGGTGTAACTTACCAGGCATTAAAGGGAGCAAGATTATTAATGTTAACAACCGAATATCCAACAATAACCCTTAATGCACAAACCAATGCAGATTCCAGACCCGCAACACAAATTAAAACTACTGATAATTTCTTAGGTAGGTTTGGTCCTGCTGGTTATTCAGCATACGACAGACCAACTTTGAGTCTAACTTGTTATCTTCCAATAAGAACGGACACAGACACGCAAGCAAACCTGTTCGGAACATCATCAACAGCATACACATCACAATCAGAAGTAGCATTGGATTACTATACTTTATTTAATTTGTGGATGTTAAATCATAAATTATATTTATCAGATGTTAAATATTCATTATTACACAATTACACAAGTTTGGGATTGCCAATTAATATTATGAAATTCAGAAATGATTGGTTTAACCAAGCAATATTAGGTTCTACAAGTTCAGGAACTACAATAACTAATTCAACATCATTAACAATAGGAACAGGAGATAAAACATTTACAAGTGCACATGGATTAACTTATGTTGTAGGCGAAAGGGTAAGAGTATATTCTACTGCAAATACAACCAATTGGATGGAAGGACTAGTAAAGTCTTATTCTGATATAACTGATATATTAGTAATTACTATGGATTTAACAAATGGTTCTGGTACTTTAACCGATTGGAAATTAATAACAATCCCAGCTGGGTTACCAGTTATAATTAAACAAATCTCAATCAAAGGAACAGTAATGGATTTCACAAACCCACAATCCGAAACGGATTTATTACAAGTCCAAATTGATATGGTGGTAGATTAATGATACATTCACAAATGGTGATTAGGTATAGACCTAAGTATGCCAATATAATTAATCAATGGTACACAGATTATAATGAATTACAATCTTACATTAGTTATCAGTCCGAAGATTCTACACAAGCAACAACTGATGCAGCACAAATTCCATTTTTACAAAAGAACTTTTTTACAGGAAATATAGATAATTTTAGCACAGCAACAATAACTTGCAATGCAGCAAATTGGATTGTTAATGCCTGGAGATTCTTTACAGTTCTTGATGGATTAAATAATAGATATAAAATATTAAGTAATACATCTAATACTATTACTTTAATTCCTGATTCTGAATTTACTTGGGTATCTAAATCTGGACCAACAATAAACACAAGTTTTAAAATCCAATTACCAATGTTTGAAATTGGAGATGAAATGGATATTTATGCTTGGAGAGTTACTGATGCAACCTTTACAACTTTAGATGAAACTAATTTAGTTTTTGTTGGGCAAATTAAAGGGATTAATGATAGATATGGTGATGGTGGAATCCAATCAATAATAACTTTAGAAAATATAACTGAGGTCTTGTTTAAATCATTTAATAATCCTAAGTTAACAACTGCATCTGGGAATTGTATGGAAAAGATACAATTATATATTGTAGATATGGTTAATCAGAATAATCAAGGAATGATTAATATTGCTTGGAATGCACAAAATCCAACTGTTAAAAAAGATTTAGTAACCCCATTTCCAGACATAGATTACTTTACAGATTATAAATCCAATTATGAATGTATTGCAGAATTATTAACAAACAGATACACTCAAGATGGAGAATATTATTTTTATATTAAACCCACATTAAATACTGGAACTGGTCAACCACAATATGAATTAGTTATTAGAGCCAAGAACTTTTCAGTCTCAGCAGAATTAGTTGAAGGTATAGATTTTAAATTAGTTTCAAGAACAAAGGATAAGGGAGATGTAGTTACATTTTTAATCATAAGATGTGGTAGGGATATGTATGGTGCAAATATCACCACTTATGTTTGGGGAGATTTAAAATGGGGATATTTAGGTAAACCCATTGCTGTTAACTTTGCTGGAGACATAATGGATTATGAAATCTCAAGAGATAAAGCAGTTAGTGGTAGTAATTTCAATACAACTGACCCTGCAAAAATGCCAGTTCCATTAAAGACATCTGGAAGTTATACAACCTATTATTCAGTTACTGCACAAGAAGCTGCAATTTATCCAACACATTTAACAGCAGGAACACTAACAACCTCAAGTGGTTCTACTTATCAAAATTGGGTAAGATGGTTAGCAAGAGCAAGGGCTAAGATTGTTGGCTCACAATATTTATTACAGAACAACCAGATTAAAAATAAGGTAACGGTGGAATTTTATAATGCACCCATTTCAGCAATTCCTGGAAATATTTATAATATGACTTTGAATAGTATTGGCTGGACTGATGCAGGACTCGGGGGTTTTGATTATAGAAAGAGATTGAGAAATATTAATAAATCAATTAATGTTACTGATAAAGGTGTTGTTACTCAAATCACTTATGAAGAGGATTGGGAGATGATTAACAATGGTTGATTCATTTGAAACTATTGCTAACAGTATAATGAGTAGCAGGCAAGATATTATTAGTCTTACTGAACAGGATTATGATGCGTCTCCTATTGTAGTTATTAGTCAACAGAATGTTACCTTAAAGAAAACAATAACTATTGAGAAGTCTTCACTTAATGCTAATTATCATTATTGGGGTGAGGCAGGAATAACTTGGGGGCAAGGTGGATTAGTATGGGCTTCAGATTCTACAACCTTTAGTTCTTATGCTACTAATCAATCCTTAATTAGTACAGGGTATAATACTTATGGAATTAATACTTTCATTGCTAGCACAAGTGGATTGTTCACTTATCTAGCTTATGGAACAGGAACTGTCGCTGATAATGCTACTGCATTGGGAACTGAAATTGGTAGGGTTTTAACACCTACAATATTCACAGGACCAAACTATTTTGAATTACAATTCACAATTGATGAAACAACAAGCAATGGACACACATTAACAGAATACGGTTTGGCACAAGGTGCTGTTGGAAATATATATTCTACAGTTAATTATGCTATGATTGAGAAGACTGCTTTAATATTTATTTTAACCAGTTTAAAAACTAATTTCTTGAACTTTGGAGATACAACCTGGAGTGGAATGAGGTTAAATGATGGGGGAGTTACAAAGATAGTAGATGTAATTTATGATGATATGGTATATTTAAGAATTGGAGATGCTTCAACAACCTATGATGAAGATTTAGGAACTGTGGCTTCTACGCTTGGAACTTTAACTTATTCAACTTTAACTAAGGACGCTACAAGTTATACTCGTGTATTTTTAATTAACCCACTATTATATTCTACTAAAACCTTAACCTCAATATTTGATTCTGTGTTATCAACAGGTTCTAATGTTAGTTCTTATGAACCCATAACTGGAATCTTAAAAACTTTAAGTGATAGATATAAAATAACAATAAAAACAGATGTAATTAGATAATAAAAATATGGAGAGTGATTAATATTTCTTATACAACAATTTCAAATGGGGCTGCAGTAGATGCAGATGTAGTAATGGCAAATTTTAGTTATATACAAGGAGATTTAGGAGAAATAAGACAATATGCATTATCAGTTACTAATGCAGTAACTAAAGCTACACTTAATGCAAAGGGATGGGCTATTTGCGACGGAACAGCAACAGATACCCAAGTAACATCACCAACAATAACAGGAAATACACCTGATTTAAGAAGTAAATTTTTAAGACATTCAGCAAATGAAACTACTGGTGGAACTGGCGGAACTTCAACTCACACACACACCACAAGCAACACAGGTTGGGCAAATAATAATTCTACAAATGATAGAATTGCTTACGCAACATCAGCTACAGGTAATGCAACTTATAGAATAACAGAAGCATTAACTTCTAGTAGTGTTGGAACCTTACCACCATATTATGATATTTGTTATTTCATAAAAGTAAAAATTATTTAGGAGATGAGTTATGAGTTTTTTAGATTTTTTCAAGCCAAAGGATTGCAGTCAGGTTACCGCGCAATATGATTTAAGGATTAAGGATTTAACCAATTCCCTAAGTAATCTGACCGCGCAAAACACAGAATTAAAGAATAACTATTTAAATTCTGCGAATATGGTTAAGACCTTGACAATTGAAAAGGACAATCTAAATGAAATAATAAAGCAACTCAAGAAACCAAGCACAGCACCCTTTGTGATTCCTGTAGATATAATAGACACAACCAAGTTTCCATATATGCCAAGCTATACATCTTACTTCTTAAATTCAATAACTGGTAAACTAGAATCTAAAGTAAATCAAATGACCCCCTCAAAATATTATCGTGAATACACAGATGAGATGTATCAGTTTGTTATGAGTGGAATTAAAGGAATAACTGACCCTGATAAAGTTAAAATAAAGTTAAGAGAATTAGCACATAATAGAGTTGAGTATAAATCTGATATATTAGTTAGACCTGATGGAAAGGTTGTGTTAGGAGAAAACTGGAAACCAGCACACATAACTTGGGACGATAGAGCAGGAGACTGTGAAGATTCTACAATTTTATTTGTTTGCTTTTGTGGGATTGCAAACATTCCAGCAGACGAAGTTTTCAATGCTACAGGGTATTATTTAAATGGAACTAAACAAACAGGACATAGTTTTGGGGTAGTTAAATTCAAAGATGGTAACTGGTATGTAATGGAGACAACTGCAATCAGAACACCAATGAAGTTTAAAGGAAACCCGCAATATATAATAAAAGCAGATATTATGAATGGGTTATCAAATTGGGCAATAAGTGGAAAAAGTAAGCAAGACCAATTTTAAAAGGTGATTAAATGAATAGTTATCCTAAGTATTATTTAATATCAAAAGCAAAACTTAAAGCAATTTATTTGTTAATAGGTTTATTATTAATTTTAATATCAGTAATTTTGTGGAGATTAATATGAGTGAAATTGAATTATTCTATAAAAGATTAATTTTAGTTTATATTTTATTTGTATTATTCTTATTAATAATCGTAGGTGTTATCATCTACGGATAAAAATGGAGATGATTTAATATGGTAGATAAAATAGTTAGCCCAAGATTTTCATTTAAGGGTTATTCTTTAAAAGAATGGGCAATAAAAAACAGGACAGAAATTTTGAAAGTTGCTGGGTCTATAGTAATACTTGGAATTGCATACTTTGAGGGTGTTAGTCCTATATTATCAGGATTAATCGGACTTGTTTCAAAATTTGGATTAGATGCTTTAGATTATTATTTGTCTAATGTAACTAAATAATTAGTTTGTTAAGGTAAGGGATTAAACCCTTATCTTTAACACTTTTTCTTTCCAGGCATTGGTTTAGATTTGCCCATTGGTTTTGCTGGTGCTTTAGCCATATTTAATTCCACCTCTTGAAGTTTGTTTATTAAATCATTAACAATTTCTGTTAAGTGTAAAACTGCTTGGTGCATTAATTCTTGCCTAGCTTCCAAGACTCTAATTCTGGATTCTAATTTCTTATGAAACATATATTTCCCCCTTTAGATTGACATACCCACTATTAAAGCTATTATGATTATGAATGTCATAATTCCATTAATGATGAGCCCAATAATTCCCATGACTTTTCCAGCTGTGGCATTACCATTATCAATTCCTCTGGCATATATTAATGCAAGAATGTCCATGATAAAAGTAAAAGGTACCCAACAGAATAATAACCCTAAGAGTCCTAATACTAAACTTGCTGTTCCACTATTTTCTTTCTTCATTAAATCACTCCTTTTTTTAATTTGCACTTATTAGTGCCTATACTTAAAACCACAAAACCTTACATAGCAAAACTCGGCGTCACACCACCTTACTGAACTGCAAACTACTTAACTTCACAGCACATTACATTACCAGATACTACTATGCATCACAGCAAATCACACTACCTTACATAACAGAACTATACACCTCATCACAGAACTATAAATCACTGCACTCCACTCAACTTTACCTAACATTTCAATGAAATACTTAACTTTACAGTTCATCACCTCACTACACAAAACAACACTTCAAATTACTGAACAATGCAGGACTAAACCCCACAGTACTACGCTTTAAATCACTTTACCAGACTTTACTTTACATAACAGGACTGTACTGTGCGTCACATTACTATAAATTACATAACTGTACTTTAAATAACAAAACAATGCAGGACGTCACTTTACAGTACTTTAAATTACTTTAATTTAGTTAAACTTACTAAATCATACCTCCCGAATAGTCCTTTATGTTGAGGGCGATAAGAACCAACACCAATATAACTTCCAGAATATTGTATTAAATCTTTTATTGTTTCTTCGGTTATCGTGTCGTTGTCTATTACAAGTGTAAATTTACAGCCCCAGTTTTTCCATTTGGGTCTAATAACCATAACTCTTGCATGTGCATTAGAATTAACTGCCGAACGTTTATCTATTTCAAATTTATCTTTAGAAAAATTATAAATATTTTCTTCTTTAATAGTAAACATTGCAGCCACAACATTAGAAATATTCTTTTTAGAATTACCAACTTTTGCTTTAATATATGTCCCAGCTAAAATAAATGATTGTCTAAAATGTTCTGATGGAATATAAGGTTTATTTTTATCATCTATATAAGATACAAATAATGCTTTTACCATTTCTTCCTTGTTTGCGTTTTCATTTTCTATTATTTTACCTCTTTTCTTTTCCCATTTTTCTAATACTGCATCATCCATTCTATGTTGCATGTATGGGGTTCTACCTTTTATTACTGCTTCAAATTCTTGTGTCATTCATCATCCTCTCCTTCAAACTTGTTCCTTTCCTTCTTTACTCCTTGCATCTGGTATTACCCCCAAAATTACAAAATGGCAATTAAACGGATTACCACCCTCACTTCTAGGTTTTATAACATTTAAATTAGGTGTTATATTTTTAACTTTTTTCAATCCAAAAAACCTGCCAAAGAACCTAATAATGCTACCTAATTTGTTAATTTTATCCCCCTTAAATGGGGTTGCATAACCAGATAATTCTTCTAAATATTCTTTTGCTCCACTCTCGTTTATTGAATTAGTTAAAAATACAACTTCTCTAACTCTTAATTTTGCTTTGCCATTATTGTAGAGTTTACCATGAAACTCAGTTTTAAAACGCTGGATGTCGTCATGGTAGCCCTCAACAATAGTAAGTATGTGCATTTTTCCACCTTTAATCCCTAAAAGATGCAATCATAATCTTTTTAGACTTCATTGCTGCTGCACCAAACTCTTCAGAAACAATCTTAACTTTCTTACCAAGTAAAACTGCTTTGATTTCTATGGGGCTTGGGTTCTCTGGTAATTCCTTAATATACTTTTGTAATGTATCAACAAGTTTACCACAAGCAGACTTATCTTTTCCACCATACCAAATTTCTTTCTTGTCTTCATAAAATCTAAATCCATAAGACTCAAATATTTCATCTTCTCCATTAACTGGAGTTTCAAGTTTATAAGTTACTGTAAAGAACATTTTTCTATATTCTCTATCTCCCTTTCTATCCTTTCCTATTGGACTTTCTGGATTATCCTTAACCTTAGACACATCAGCAATAACTGCGTTTTCAACAGTTGCTAATATAATCTTTTCTTTTGTCTTTGGTCTAATATCCTTGAAAAACTCATCATTGTACTCATTCATTTCTGGCATTTTTAATCTTCTCCTTTTTTTTCTTTTCGTAGTTTAATACAATTCCTAATTTTGCTGCTTGATATAAGAATGATAATATTAACCATAAAATTCCAAGTATTAAAATCTCCCACCATTGTATTGTTAAAATCATACTCTCACCATATACCTTCTTGAATTTTCTGTTTTTTGTATATTTACATAAGGTACTAATTCGTTTGCTAATAGCATTGGCATATACTTTGATGTGGTTTGTGGTGCATGATGTATGTGTCTACTAATTTCTGCTATTGTAAATATATTTTGTGATGGCAAGGACTTGATGTATTCCACAATTTGGTCATTAATCTTTTGTTCTAATGTTTCCATCTAATCACTCCTTTAAATGTTTTAATATAATTATACAGGTTTGTATTTAAATATGCTTCGGGTTAATTATCCAACTTTTTCTGTGTATTTTGTTGCCTTTTCAAACCATTCATATTTTACACATTTTAAACATACATTTATTGGTTTATCATCTAAGAATACTAGCACAGGATAGTTTAATTTTGTGTACCTTCTGTGGCAATATTCACATTTGTTCATTTCTCTAAATTCTTTCTTATAGAAGTTAACTCTTGTTTGTGGGGATTTCTTTTTTAACCATTCTTCCCTTTCTCCTAAGTTCATTGTAATACTTCTCCTGAATCTATATAATTTGAAGAATAGAAACCTCTGGACTTACCAACTGGCAATTCTTTAATTAACTTATAATCTATTAATTGGTTTAGGATTCCAGACACAGGAATCTTTAATTCTGTAATTATATCTGTTTCCATGCATCCAGGAATGGATTTTATAATTGAATAAACTTGGTATTGTCTAGGATTCAAAAGTTTAACCCTGTGCTCAAAAGGTAATTTTGCAAGGTTAAGAACCCAAGAACCTATAATATAATACCAAATCTCTTCAGCTTGTTTATAATCTAAATCCTGAGCAACAAACTCTCCAGTCCTATGCTCTAAGATATAGTTTATCTTTGTTATCCCATCCACTAAGGTCTCTACGTGCCTTTGTGGTCTTCCAATGTATATCTCTCTAATATTAGCATCATCAGGGGCTATTTCTTGTACCTTAGCTACAATTCTACCTATTTTATCAGGGTCGGTATCAACAATTATAGACTTTAGGTAATCTACCTGTTCAATTAATTTAGGTGTGGGTCTTGGGAATATAGAATCTATACCTTTTAACTTACTTCCTTTTTCTGTTACTCTAATTTTCTTGATTAAATCCCCAACCCTATCTTTAACAAAGGAAACGTGGGATTCGGTATAATTATACAAGATACACCTACTCAAGAATGGGTTATCAATCTTGTATGCCATATCTGTGAAATCCTTAATCCTACCTTGTGAGAAATTAGTTGCGAAAATCATTGTTGCTGTGGGCTTAGCGATTATGCCTGCATTATGCTTACCAGAAACTGCAATTGAACTATCGTGTACCAATAATTCATTTAAGTCCCCAAAATCACCCATTCCCTTTTCACTTTTGGTTATGATTCTAAAAAACTCATCTAATAAAAACCATCTTCTACACTTAATAAACTCTCCAGGGTCAGCCATATTCCCACCAAAGTTTGGGGTTAATCCTTTTAAGGTTGAAGATGAGGATACTTTAGATTCTCTATATAATGATGACCAACATTCTAATAGTTTGGATTTACCGCATCCTGCTGGACCAATCAATCCTAAATGTGATGGGTAATTATCCACACCCTTAGATGCAAATGTGATTGATAATAATAATCTTTCAAACCATTCGGGTTGTCTGAAATCTGAAAAGTAATCATTGTATAATTCATCAAAAGTTTGATAACTTGAAATGTGTTCTTTAAATTCTTCATTACTTATTTCTCTAACTGTTTTTACTGATTCAATGACATAAATTAATTCAGTTCCCTTTGTCAAGGTTGCGGTTGAACCAATTTTAATATTATCAATTATTGGAACGCTCATTCCTGTAACGGTTACTTCATCAATGGGTAATTCTTTATCAGATAATAAAATATAAGTATTGTGCCCATCTTCAGTTTCACTTGAAGTTATAAATTTATAAGTATAATATGATTCCATGAAGTTTTCAGCTTGGAGCTTAACATTCGGGTCTCCAAGAAAAGTAGCAGTAATATACTCATCATCCTTGGTTCTTTTTTTCAAGCATGAAACTAGAAAGTAATTTGATTTACCTTCTATTTGTTGTATTATTCTGCCACTTATAATTTTATTTTTAGAGATTATAAAAGGATATACAAGTCTATTTCTTGTATGATAGTATTTATCAATTATTTTATTCATTAATTTTTTAGCATGAGAATAAGGGATTGATAATGGGTGCTCAATTATTAATTTATCAAAACTAATATCAAACTTGTAACAAATCTGATTAACAAACGCATCTTCATCCTCGTCAAAAAAAGATTTGGATTCTAAGATGGGTTTTCTCAATACATCTTCATATAATTTAATTGTATCCTTTAATGATTCTATAATTCCCAATGCTTCAATCTTTTTTAATAATTCTAAAATTCGTTTGTGCGCTTCTGCATCATTAATACTTGTCTCATCAATCTCTAAATATTCTCTATCAAAAGTAGTTCTCTGGGTTATATCTTTAATTTGGCGAATACACCTATGGGTTGTGTCCCTTATAATTTCATCAAAATTGTTGTTTGTCGTATTCGTCATTATAAATCCCCTTTTAATCAAGTGTATATACTATTATAGGAATCCTTTAAATATCTAACTCATTTCTTTATTAACCAAATAATGGGTTTCTGGTTTGGAAATCAAACTATGATAGATTTATATTAAGATTGGATTATAATATTGTAGATTCATCATGGAATACCTCTAGGGCGGGTTCTACCTCTTTTCTCCCGCCTTTAATATTAAAGCGTGATTGGTATATTGATAGTATCCTTGCCTTCCAAGCATGGGGAGTGGGTTTGATTCCTACATCACGCATAGGGTGTATAGTTTAGTCTGGATAGAATATGGGACTTCTAATCCTATGACACAGGTTCAAATCCTGTTACACTCATTTATGGTTTTAATATGGCTTTGTACACATTATTGATAGATTCTAGGGAACAAAACCCCTACAACTTTAGGGGTGAAGTTACTGAAGTTACTTGCATCAAGACTGGAGATTATAGTATTAAAGTAATGGATAAATCCTTGCAAGATGAGATTGCGATTGAAAGAAAAAGTTTGAATGATTTTGTTGGGTCAATAACTTCTGGTCGTGAGAGATTTGAAAAGGAAATTATCAGAGCCAAAGAACTTAAATATTTTGCTATTGTTATTGAAGCGGACTGGGATGACATTGAAAATCACAGATATGAATCTAAGATGCCTGTTAATTCTGTAATTGGCACCATTATGGGTTGGTCTGTTAAATATAATATTCCTATTTTTTTAGGTGGAAAAAGAAGCAGATGCGAGGATTTAATCCGAAGATTACTCCTCTCATACATAAAATATTTAGATAAAGATTCTAAGAAATCCAAAACTTCAATTCAAATTATCTAAAACACTTCTGACTTTAATAGAATTAACTAAAAAATCAAATTCCTGTCCTTCTAATTTTGTTCTTGCTTGGATTTCTAGGATATGTCTATTAATATCCTGTGCTAAATCCTTATATTCTGGATATGCGTCTTCTAATGCTTTGGCTTTTTCTGTGATTAAATTATAATCCAATCCAGCCCCTGTTGCTAAAACATCAGTGGAATGAACAAACTCATCATTAATGGTTTTAACAGTTTCATTCATTGCTCGCATTTTAACCTTTAAACTTATCAATTCAAGGCACAATTCTTCTATTGTTTTACTACTTAATTCCTCTGACATTTAAATCATCTCCGATTTGTGTTCTTTAATATATTTTAAATCATCTTCCTGCATCTTTTGTTCCATTTTAATTTGAATTATGGTTATTTCATCAATTAATTTGCTTGCCTCTTTTTCAGTATAACCATGCTTAATCAAATTCTTAAATGGGTTTGGAAAATTAATCTTTTCATAGTTCATTATATAATTCTTAAATTCTCCTAATTCTTCTTTTTTTATAGTTATTTTTCTAGTTATTGTTTTCATTTTTTCACCTTTTTATTTTTTTTAATTCTGTGTGTGATTATTTCAGATACAAAGTTTCTAACCATATAATTTATTACCTGTTTTCTGTGTGCTAATCCTATAATATATTCCCCTTCCACATTTTTTGGATTTTCAAAATAGTATTTTAATCTTTCATTTATTCCATCTTCATATCTTTTTAGATTTTCAATTATTTCATCCTCAGTTATATATTTCATTTATTACACCTCCATTCTTCTCCACAACCCTTGCAATGCATAAATCCTGTCATTTTTTTATATTGCAAAGTTTCCCTTCCACACATTGGGCATAAGGATTTAAAGTTTCCAAGGTCAAGTTTGGAATTGCGAATTTGGATATTCATTTAATCACCATATAAATCTTTAACATATTTTATAAATTCACTATCTGAATCAAATATTGCAGGTTCATCACCATCAAATATGATTATGTGTTTTACATCCATCCCAGACATATAGCTAGAACAACATTGTTTATTAATTTTATTTATTGCTTCTTCTACATTCACCCCTTAATCACCTTCTTTGAGAACTCTGGGTGTTCCTTTTTTATTTTTTCAATTTCTTCTTTTCTACAAGTTATTTGTGTTTCAAACTCTTTAATACTATAATTTAATTCATCTAATTTGTTTAAATAATTATAGTATGCTGATTTGATTGCTTGAACCTCTTTAGTTCTCTTTTCCTCACTTACTTGCTTTACTGCTTCCCTGATATTTTCTTTACTCATATTTTCTATATCCATTTTTGATTCCTCCTTTTTTATATTTAGTTGTCCTGTTAATACAAATTGTGGTATATTACTCACACCATAATTTGGTTTATTATCTATTCCAAATGCTTTGTATGCTAAATCTGAAAAATATTGTTTCGTTTCTTCATATTTAATATCATCTGGCTTGACCAAGCGTGCAAAAAGTGGTCTGTATTTATGTCCTAAATTGATTGTGGCAATCGTTACACAAATCATATTCACTAATACCTTCTTTTAAAGTAAACCAATAGTTATTTTTTAATCTCTTTGCACATTTATCACAAAAGTATTCTCTTGACATTTCCTTTCCCCCTTGTCTTTGTCTTTTATATTAATCTTTTTTGACCTTTCCACTTTTCTAATCGTTGTTCTGCAATATCACAATATTCTTTAGATATTTCAAATCCAATAAAGTTTCGCTGTAGTTCTTTACAAGCAACTGCTGTTGTTCCAGAACCTATACAATTATCTAAAACTAAATCTCCTTCGTTTGTATAAGTTTTTATTAAATATTTAAATAACTCAACTGGTTTTTGAGTTGGGTGAAGTTTACTTTTATCTCTATTAAACCTCTGTATAGTTTTAGGATGTCTTAACCCATCTTCATTATTAGTTTCAAATCCAGATACTTTACCCCCTTTCCAATTATCACTTTGATTTCCTGAAATTTGTTTATATGGTTTACCTTCGGTTTTTTGAGAATTATATTTCATATAAATATTACGAGGGGTATAGGTTACGGGATTTTTACCAAATATATATATATTTTCGTGTATTCTCATTGGTTGATGATTTACTTGAACACAATTTGTTCCGTTATCTTTTTCCCACACCCAGTCATATTTGTATAACTCAGGGGCTTGTAAATATAACTGCACTCCAAATTTAAATGTTCCTGTTAATACAATAGCACCATCATCCTTTATAATCCTTTTATATTGTTCCCAAAGATTTTTAGGATTTATAATAAAGTCCCACTTATTTCCAGTTTCTCCATAAGGTAAATCACATAAAATCATATCAATAGAATTATCATTTATCAACTTCATACCTTCAATACAGTCCATATTATATATTTTATTTAATTCTAACATATTAATTATCCTCTTTATTGTCTTTGTCTTTAACTTCTAAAAGCTCTAAAATCTCTTTCTTAATTATCCACCAACTTATTCCTAAAAGTGGTGCATCTTCTTTTGTAAACTTTTCATCTAACTTATTTATCTTTTCTTTAAGTTCTTCTCGATTAATGAAAATAGAATCTAATTCATCAAGTTCATCATCTCTAATCCAATTACAATCATCAAAAGTCCACAAATCTCCTTCTCTCAACATATCAAACATAGTTTTTATCTTTTCACTTGGTTTCATCTTCATCACCTAATAGTTCTTTCTTTATACTTTCTAATCTTTCTATTGTTAATGATTTAATATCAAAATCTAATTTAAATGTTTTCTTATTACTCTCTCTTTGTTCTTTTATATGTTTATCTATTACTTCTTTAATCTTTGAATTTCGCACCCAGCCAAGCTCCTCTAAACGAGTTGAATCATTAATATTAATATATGTATTATCAAATTCTTTAAATAATTCTACATTATTAGTTCTAATTTTAATTAATTCTTTTTCATTAATCTTAACAATACTTTCATTAGCTAAACTATTCTTTAATGATTTTATCTCTTCTAATACAATTAAATCCATTTGGCAAATGCTAAATATATTTGTAGCAACCTCACTTGCTGTTGGATATTCCTTTTCTTCTTCAGTCATAATTCACACCTCAAACTCTAATTTATCTACAAACTCCATGACTTCCTTGTGTGAGATTCCAGAGATTAAGCAACAATCGTGGAAGTCTATAAGACTCACGTTTTGGAATATTGTGTTAATCTTTTGTAGTTTCTCTGGGTTCATTTATCTCACTTTCCAATTTTCTAATCCTCTCATCTAAAGACGCCAACTCTTTAATTATAACCTTTGAACAACCCACTTGTTTTATCATCTGCTCACGAACCTCTTTTAATCTTGAAAGTTCTTCTTGTTTTGTAATCATTTTAATTTCCTATTTTAAATAATACACTATAATTATTTGTACTTTACTTAAATCCAATCTTTTATCTAAATATATAGTTAGTTTCTTATTAACATAACTACTATTATTTAATACCCAAAAATCAACACCTTTATCCCCACAATCATATTGCATTTTAATAGACATAATGTTAATTTCTTTTTTAAACTGGTGCTCAACTGAATAATTATCTGGGTTTTTTATTACTAAAGTCCCCCTTTTAATTATACTAACTGATTTGTGGGTTTCAATTTTATTAAACTTTTTCATTTAAATTGCTCCCAATGAACTGTTTTACTATATTTTTTATAAACATTTCCTTTCTCATTCCATTTAAATATATACTTTATATCTCCCTCAAATAAAATAGTAACATAGCCATCTTCACTTAAGTTTATTCCTTTAATATTATTACAGTATGCTACTGAACCACAAAAACTATTTATACTTTCCATTTAAATCCCTTTTTCATGTATTCTGTTTAATATACAATCATCACAAACTTTTATCTGTTTAATAACATCTTTTTGCAATATAAACCATCCATGTAATTTTTTAAATTCTTTTTTACAATCATGGCATTTCATATTTAATCACTTAAACTTATTATTTAATTTACCATTTTTATTTTTACTCTTTTTTCTTTTAACTTTTTTTAATATTATAATCCCTTTTTTAATAGTATATGTTCCATCGCTATTCCAAATAAATCCAAGTTGCTGGTCAAGTTTATCTAACCTATCTGTAAATTCGTTTCTAGTATTATTATAATAGGTAGATGCAACTGTGTTTAAATAATCTCTATAATATTTATCAAATCTCGCTGCGGTTTCGGATTTAAAACATTCAGCTAATCTTTGGTTAATAACTTTATCTATTATTTTTATAACTTTCTTTTTAATTATCTTATCCTTATAAAATTGTTGCATTTCATTATAGATTATGCTTTCAATTTCATCTTTACTATATGCCCTGTGCACCACATCATCATCATCATATTCACACATTTTAATCCCCCTTTAATATATACATTTAACATATAAACTAATGATATAATATGCACGATTTAATTTATATAATGTGCGATATAGTTTAATGAATAAAAATTAGAAAAAAGTTTGGAAAGCAAACTGCACTTTTAAAGCATAGAAAAAGTGTAAAATTAAAGAATTATAAGTGTGTTAATTCCTTATACTTCTTTAACTTTCTTTGGTAGGTTCTTCTGGAACAACCATACTTGGCACAGAAAACTTGATAATCCATAGAATTAGATATATCTTGCATTTCCTCATCAATTATAAATAGTTTGTCTGCGTCTTCTTGATAACCTTGTCTAATATATGCAATCCATTTTAAGATGTTTCTAATGTGCAGGTCTTTAATGTAAATTTTAACATATTTATCAATAAACTCTTGGGTTCTATCCTCTACACCCTCGCTCTTGAACACACTTATAATCACATCTTTAATCTGGTCTAAAGTCATACTCTTATAAATAGAGAACATTCTGGCGATTAAAGGGTCAAACTTCTTGTATTGGTCAACCCTATTTGTAGTTATTATAACCTTACCAGAAAACTTAAAGCTCTTATCCAGACCTAATTCATATAATAGTTTAGATGTAGTCAACCAGCTTATTTCCCTCTTAGCATCAATCTCCCATAATGCACCCTTTAAAAGTGCAATAGCAGTATCATTAAACTCATCAATATCATCAAGAAAGATGATTTTATCTGGGTTCTGTTGCATTTTAATGAATATAGATAATGGTGTGCAGTGGGAGTTAATTATAATTGTTTTGTCCATCAAATTTAATTCCTTTAATGCACCAATAACTTCATAGGTCTTACCCATTGAAGTATCTCCATAAATGTAACACCCATTAAACTTTGGGCTGTTCATCATTGTCGCTATGGCGTGTTTTATCTCTTGCATTTAAATCTCGCTCCTTCATCCTCTTCAATGTATCCTTAAATCCGTATATTCTATCCATTATATCCTCATACTCTTTAAGGTATTCTTTGGTTTTTGGTGTTTCGGTCATTCAAACCACCCTCTTTTTCCTTTAATGCTTCAGACATTTTAAAATACTTATCTTTCATTTGTTGCATTCTTGCAATCCTGTGCTTCTGATAGCTTTTCCTGTTGTATTCCCTAATCTTTTCTGGGTTCTTTAACCATTGTTGCCTTTGATATTCCTTCTGGCGTTCCTTGTTCCTTTGATACCACTCTTTAGATGCTTTGGCGTAAATCTCTGGATGTTCTGCATAATATTTTGGATTGTATTTAGTCATAATTTAAAACCTCAACTTCCTTACCATTCCACCAGCTTAAATTTGTAAATCCTAAATCTTGACCACAATTCTGGCACTTCTCTTTATACTTGTATAAAACCTTACCCTTTTCAAACTTTAATAATGAAATTGGGGTTAATTGCGTCTCCTTGTGTTCACATTCAGTCATTTAATCACCTCCATTTAATTTACAAGCTATGTAAACCTTACTCTTACCATCTGTTAAATATAATAAGTAAGTATCTAAAGAACATTTGTATAAGGTTAATATATCACTCTTTAAATTAATTAATGCTTTCTTTATATATTCAACTTTAAAAGATAATTCTGTATCATAATATGGATTAATTGAGGTTTTACCTAACATCATTTCTTTTAATTCTTTTTTAGATATTATTAACTTATCCTCTAATTTTTCAAAATGAGATGGTGCTTTAAAATCTGAAACCTTCCAATATTTTGAAACTTTATTATTAGTTATTAGCAACATTGTTTGCTCGCCATTAATGTATATCATATAAATTCAATCCTCCCATCTGTATTAAGTATTGACTTAAACTTTCTCCTCTCAATCTTTAACCTTTCAATCTCATTATCATTTAAATCATCAATGGATTTTTGAATATCCTCATCGCTTTGCATATCATCATTAAAATCCTGTTGCTCCTGCGTTAAACTCATATTAAATTACCTCCTTTATCCTTCTTATTTAATATCTTTAATATTCTAACTTTAGATGGCTTCTTTAAATTATCAAAATAACTGAAAAACTCATCTTCAAACTCTCTGTCTCTTTTTATATAAATCATTTAAATCACACTCCTTATTAATTCTTTAAAATCTTTGTCGCTTAAATTCTCGCAACTCTCTAAAACTTCACAACTTTCAAAATATTCTGTATTGGTATAACTATCATAAGCAGTATAAACCCTGCAAATCCCTAAATAATCATCTGCGTCCTCGCTTAAATATAGTTCATAATCTATTAAATGGTCTTCTTCAAAAATTATATACTCATACCAATAATTAGTATTGGGTATTTTTTCTCTAACACTCATAAATTCAACCCCCTTAAACGCTTTAAATTCTGTGCCTGTTGCTTCTTTAATTCCTCTATTGTGGGTGTGGGATTTAAAAGTATATCCCTTAAACACTCATCAAATTTAATATTATACTCTTTAATGCTCTTATTCATAAATTAAACCCTCCTTTAATATCCTTCTAATGCTAATTTTAATAATTGTATAAATTTAGTGGTTTCTTCTGTTTCATCTAAAATAGCAGTAACAGATAAATAAACTTCTCTTTCCTTCTTTGTTAATCCTAAATTATCTAACACCATAATTAAACCCTCCTTTTTGTGTCTTTGCCTTTAAGTTCCATATAACATTTATCACATAAAACTTTATCCCTGCCTTTAAAATCTGTAACTTCGTTTATCTCTCTTAATTCTAAAGGATATTTCTTGCAATTATCACACATCATTTTAAATCACCATCTTCAATATTTTCAAAATATATTAATGCTCTTGATGGAATTAAATAATCATTTAAAGTATTTTGCTTTAAAGATATTCCACAAACATCACCCCAAAAACCATTAATATAATAACTACCAATAGGAATTGTTTTATTTTGATTATCCATATCTTTAAAAGTAAATTCTTTATTTAATATAACTTTACTTAATCGTTTAACATTATACCATTTAATCATTTTACCACCTCTTTAATATCTTTGTTTAATATATTATAATCAATACTATCAATTAGATTAGTATAACTGCCTTTAATAAACCATAAATTAAGTTTTTGTTCGCTTTCAACATAAACCAAAACAAATTTATTAAGTCCATCTTTTAAACTTGAAAACTCCCAACCTTTACCTTTAATTTTTGTGTTATTAATTAAATCTTGTTTTAAAGTTTTAATTTGTTCTATTGTTGGATATTCTAACATTTAAACCATCTCCTTTAAATCTTTTAATTTAATTAATAATATTTCTAATTCATTATCGCTTAATTCGTCACTATTTCTTTTAAACAATTTTTGAGATAATTCACTTAATATTAAATCATCATTATCTAAATTCCTTAACTCTTTAAATATAACTTTATAAACATTATATTTAAATTTCTTAATCTTTGGACACTTTAAAATATAATCTAATTGATTTTTATTTAATTTAATAAAATCCTCATTCCAATCTCTATTAATATAATAACAATAACCAGCTTTTTCATTAAATAAACTATCTTTAAAAAAATAACAAATCATTTAAACCATCTCCTTTTAATAATCTATTTTATTTAAATATTCTTCTTTTGCTTTGTTTAATATATTTGTTAATCTTTCATTATTCATAACCTTTTTATAATCTAAACCTATATTTTCAAATATTTCAGTTAAATCTTGGGTATAAGCATATTCATAATTGTTTAATTCATATTTAAACATTTCATAAACAAAAGTATCATTTTCTTTAATTAAATTGTTTTTATCTATATTCTGTTTATTCATTAATTCAAACCATTTATTAACATCATCTTTTTTTAATACTGAACCGGCTCCAATCGTTGCTAATTCTTCCCTATTATTAACATTTAGTTTAATCATAGCTTCCTTTAATTGACCCTCGCTAAAAGCCCATTGAATAGGAAATTTATTAATCTCATTTTGTTGTTTCTCTTTAAATTCTATATATATATTATCCATATTTCACACCTTCTTTTTTATATACTTTATTCGGTATAACTGATAAATTTAATCTTCTTCAAATATTGTTTTAACCTTTTCCTTTTGAACATCTTGAAAATTTAACTCCAAAATATTCTTAATTATCTGTTTATTAGTTTTAATCTGCTCTTGAAGATTATTATTAAGCTTCATTAAATCATAAATCTTTATTCTTTCATCTTGCATTTTAAGACCTCTTTCATGTTATATACTATTATCCAATTATCTTTTATTTATCTATAGTTATCTGCATAACCGCATTTATTTAATTCAGTTTCATATTTTAAACATAACTTTTTAATTTCATCTGTATATTTAATAAATATCTCTCTATCAAATCCATTTTTAAAAAAATATAAATTTACATCGCTTATATCATAAACTAAAGTATCTGCATAAGTATCAATTAAAGGATAATATAAACTTATTATTTTAAATTTAAAAGATGGTTTTACTTCTGTATATGTTTTATTGGTCATATCTTTAATTAAATCTTTTATTTCATTTCTTAAATTCTTTTCTTTCATGTTTAATCCCTCTTTTATATTTTATCTAATATATCACTAACCTTATTTATAGTTCTTTTAATTGATTAAAAACTGATTTTAAACTACTAAAAATCCCCTGTTTATGTTTATAGACATAACCACTTAAATAATAATAACCTCCACTTTCCCATAAATTAAAACCTTTTTCTTTTGCTTCTAATTGTAGTTTTTTAAAATTCATATTTAAAGACCTCTTTTTATTTATATAAATTTTATATCTTTAAACTTATTTATATTTGTTGGATTATTTCTTATAAATTCAATAGATTCTGTTTTTAATCTATCCATATACTTTATATGGGATTTCTGTTTTTCTGTTAGTTTCTTCATAATTTAAAACCTCTTTTATATTATATACTATTATCACAAACATTATTTAAATGCTTGTGTTTAATATTAGATGTAGAAACACCTAAAATATTTGTTTATTAAACCTGTAAATTTTATTTTCTAAATCTTTGTCCTGCCTTTCTGTTTTCAAGTTTTAAAACTTTGTGCCGAATGTAAATCAATTTTTAATACTTTTGTTTAATTGTTCATAATCCAAACTAAACTTTTAAAATTATTTAAATTCTTAACTTTTATATACTTTTAAGTTCAACTCCCAAACCCTTAAAACTTGTGTTACAATGTAACTAAAAAAATAAACTACTGAAAACTACAGACAGAGAGGCAAGAAACTCTAAAAAACTTTTTTTTTTTTTTTTTTTTTTTTTTTTTTTTTTCATTTTTTCAGGAAATTGTCCATCTATCTGTAACTTTTTTTAATAATTTTTTTATGTTGCGTGTAACTTTTGTTTTAATTATCCTCAATAACTTCAATAGATAACCCTTTTAATAAGCATAACTTATTTAAAGGTTCTAAATATTGTTTAGTTACTCTTAAAATTACAACATTATAGTTTTTAATGTCTCTAAACTCTATAATTCTACACTTAATTAAATCTTTCATCTAATCACTTCCTACTTTTAAGTAATATATTAACTGCTTCTAATCTTTGGTTTTCTTCTTCTGTGTTAAGCATATTAAAAGATGATAATGCTTTTTTTATGTTTAATAACTCCCATCTTGCATGGTTGGGGAGTATCCTTTTAGCTTCTGTATAATCCATATTTTAAAACCCCTCTTTTATTTTATATAATAAGTAATATTAATTAATCCAATACCTATTGCTTCAATAGTATAAAAACTAATTTTAATATTTTTGGTTATTTCAATATATGTTTTAAGTTCTTTTAATCTGTTTTCATATATCCAAAAATGTTTAATTCTTAGATTATATATATTAAATTGGTCATCTTTTTTAATATCTTTAGTCATATTTTTTAATAGAATAGATTTTAATATATTCTCTTTAGTTTTCATAATCCCACCCTTTAATTTTGCTTTTAATATACATAAGTTTTATT
>Ga0268283_1000432_pt1 | contig 28863 bp, 28 predicted proteins | sample saktaG_13_FD_190140 | JGI IMG/M metagenome (GOLD analysis project Ga0268283, IMG submission 190140) | Saline water microbial communities from Sakinaw Lake, British Columbia, Canada - sak_2013_06_06_36m | ecosystem: Environmental > Aquatic > Non-marine Saline and Alkaline > Saline ... | reverse complement strand
TAATCTCTACCAACTGCTCACCACCAATGCAATAAACTCCCAACCCCTCAAACTAGGCGGAATACTTCTCACCAAAAAAGGCGAACTCTTCCTCCTCTCAAAATCAGTCGTCTCTGACTCCATCAAGGCCGGAGAGACGAATGTGCAAATTGATACGACGATGGCTGACAAAGAAGCGAAAATATATGTCACTCCTGTCGGCAACACATTTGGTCAGGTGCTCTATGTGGATGAGATTATTGATGGCGAATATTTCAAGGTAAAATTGAACGAAAAGCAAAATGATAACATCCGCTTTAATTGGCTTATTGTGAAATAATTTTGATATTTTCATAATCCGTTCCTTGGTGATATAATTACTCCATAATCAAAAAACACAACAATTATGAATCTCGAAAAACTATTCAATCCCGGGTCTATTGCGATTGTCGGCGCTTCGCAAGAAGAGGGAAAGGTGGGGACGGTGATTGCGAAAAATATCTTGGAACTGGGTTATGAGGGAAAAGTCTATCTAGTCAATCCGAAATATGATCAACTTTTTGACGCAAAGTGCTATCGAAAATTATCGGAGGTGGAAGATGGAATCGATCTGGTCATCATGGCTATTCCAGCTAAATTTGTGGCGACTGAAATTCGTGAAAATGTTGACAAGGCAAAAAATTTTGTGATTGTTTCCGCCGGTTTTTCTGAAATGGGGCAGGAAGGCAAGGCGCGCGAAGTAGAACTTTTGCAATTGGCGCAGGATTATGATTTGAATATTTTGGGACCGAATTGTTTGGGCTTTATCATTCCCAAACTCAAGCTCAACGCCTCTTTTGCCAGCGGTCTGCCGGAGGAGGGTAATGTGGCATTTGTGACACAGTCCGGTGCGCTGGCCGTGGCGCTTACCGATCTGGCTAGGGCGGAAAAGATTTATTTTTCCAAAATTGTGTCAATCGGTAACAAACTGAACATCTCTGAAACAGAAATGCTAACGTACTTGGAAAATGATGCCGATACCGCGGTGATCGGAATGTATCTTGAAGGAATTAAGGATGGTGCGGAGTTCGTGCGAGTGGCTAGTCGAGTTTCGAAAGCGAAGCCGATTGTGGTTTTGAAAGCTGGGAAAACTGAGCGCGCGCAAAAAGCAATTGCTTCTCACACAGGAGCTTTGGCTGGTAGTGATGCAATTATGGACGCTGCATTTGCCAAAGCGGGGATTCTGCGAGCGCGGGATTTGGAAGAATTTTTCAATTTGATTGGATTTATCTCGCACAACAAAGTAATTGCGTGCAACAAAATTGCCGTCATTACTAACGCGGGAGGCTTGGGCGTGCTCACGACTGATGCTTTTTCTCAAAAAGAAATAGCCTTGGCGGAACTTAGTGAAAAAACAAAAAAAGCTTTGAGAAAAATTTTACCGGAAGAATCGTCTGTGGAAAATCCGATTGATCTTTTGGGCGATGCGCGGGAAGATCGCTACAAAAAAGTGTTGCAAATTATTGGCAAGGACCAGGAAATTGGCGCGATTATCTGCCTTCTCACCCCGCAAGATCAGACGCCGGTGGAAAAAATTGCCCGTGTGATTGAAAAATTTAATGCAAAAAGTGAAAAGGCAATCGTCGTTTCTTTTGTTGGTGGGAAAAAGGTGGAAAAGGGGGTGAAAAAATTGCGAGTGAAGAATATTTTCAACTTTGCTTTTCCGGAAAGCGCCGTGGCGGTGCTCGATGCCTATTATCTTTGGAACTGCAAAGGAAAAATTCCAGCAGAAAATGTTTCCGGGAAAGTCAATCAAGAACGAAAAGATAGCGCAGAAGCGATTATTGCTCTCGCAAAAAAAGAAAACAGGCACGCGCTTTATTTTTCGGAAAGTCGAAGCCTTCTGGAGTTATATGGAATTAATACGATAAAATCTTTTGAGATAGACGCTCCAGGCTCTAAGAACCCCGCCTGGGCGGGGCTCTTAGAGCCTGGAGCTGAGGTTGATTTCCCGGTTGTGCTCAAGGTGGATAGTGATGAAGTTCTCCACAAGACTGATCGCGGCGGAGTCGCGCTGAATATTAAAAATCAGGCAGAGTTGGACGAAGCAGTGAAAAAGATGCAAGCTGATTTTCCTGGAGCAAAACTCATTATCCAGCCAATGCTTGCGCGTGAGATGGAAATAATTTTGGGCGTGAAACGTGACGCTAATTTTGGTCCGGTTGTCGTCTATGGCCTGGGAGGAATTTATACAGAAGTGTTTAAGTTGGCTGAGATGCTTCTTCCGCCCTATTCTCGCGAGATGGTAGAAAAATCTTTGCGAGAAGGGAAATTGGGTTTTCTTTTTAGGGAAACGCGTGGACAGAAAGTCTATGATTTGTCCGAACTGGCGCAAATTATCTGCGTGCTAGGTGAATTTTCTCAAGAACTGGACAATATAGCTGAGTTTGATATCAATCCACTTTTGGTCTATAATAATGGCAATAGGGCGGTGGCGGTGGATATGAAGGTAGTTATGTAGAGAAAAATAATTTATCTCAGATATGACTGCGGAAAGCAAAACAAGCAATGCAAAAAAAATGGGAACTGAAAGAATCTGGAAATAACGCGACTAAACTTACTGAGGATGAAAGTCTGGGAAAATATAGTCCTGTTGTTTTGAAATTATTGGCCAATCGTGGCATCACGACTCAAAAAGCGATTGAGGATTTTTTTGGTTACGATTATTCCGTTTCTTCGGATTTGTTTGAAATAGCAGGAATAGCAGAAGCAGTTGATCGGATTATGGTGGCGCTTGAGAGCAAAGAAAAAATAGCTATTTTTGGCGACTATGACGCCGATGGCGTGACGGCGACCGCTCTGCTTTTTGAAGTTTTGGAAAATTTAGGTTTCACAAATTTGACTTATTACATTCCCGATCGTCAGCTGGAGGGCTATGGCATGAACGAAAAAGCCTTGGAATCTTTAGCGGCTGACGGCGTTAAGTTGATCATCACGGTTGATTCCGGAATCACCAATGTGACTGAAGTGGAAAAAGCCAAAACGCTAGGAATCGATGTGGTTATCACTGATCATCATCACGCGCCGGAAGTTTTGCCCCGAGCGATCGCAATCATTAACCCGCATCTGGAAAATTCTGGTTTCGAATTTGTTGATTTAGCCGGTGTGGGCGTAGCGTTCAAGTTAGCGCAAGCGTTGACTCAAAAAATTGCTCCGGAAAAAGTCGATCAGTTGAAATGGATGCTCGATCTTGTGGCGATTGGGACAGTGGCGGATTGCGTAACTATTCTCGGGGAAAATCGGACGTTGGTGAAATATGGGCTAGTGGTGCTTTCCAAGACGCGTCGCGTTGGACTGCTGGAGATGTTCAAAGTGGGACGGATCGAAATTTCGGAAAATTGCATTCCGGACACGCAAAAAGTAGCTTTTCAGATCGCGCCAAGAATCAACGCAACAGGGAGAATGGATCATGCGGGAGTTTCCTATAAACTGATTATGGAAAAGGATCAGGTGCATGCGCGGGTCTTGGCGTTGGAAGTGGAAGAGCGCAATCAGGAAAGGCAAAAAATGACGGCGGAAATCGTCAAGGAAATCGAAAGTGTGGCGGAGCGTGATTTTTCGGATAAAAAATTTATTTTTGTCGAAAACGAGCATTGGCCGGTGGGAATCTTGGGACTCGTTGCCGGCAAAGTGGTGGATAAATTTCAAAAACCGGCGGTTATTTTTCAAATTCAAGAAAAAGAATATGTCGGATCATTGCGCAGCATTCCGGAAATTAATATTATCGAATGTTTGGAAAAATGCGCCGGTTTGCTTTCCAAGTTTGGTGGGCACTCTCAGGCAGCCGGTGTGCGAATCGCACCGGAAAACGTGCCTCAATTTTGCGCGAAAATGGCGAAGCTAATTGAAAAAGAATTGGGCGAAAAGGAAATTATTTCCACTTTGTCAATCGATTTGGAACTAAAAGCCCAAGATATTGATTGGGAATTTATGCTGGATTTGAAAAAAATGGAACCGTTCGGAATGGGCAATCGTGAGCCGGTGTTTATGCTGAAAAATATGTGTATCAGTGATGTGCGAATGGTGGGCAATGGAATAAAACATTTGAAACTGGCACTCAGAGCAACTGACGGTAACCCGAAAATTTTCGATGCAATTGGCTTTAAATTGGGGGATGAATTTTCTGGTCTGAAAAAAGATGATTTGGTCGATGTGGTTTTCAACTTAAGCGAAGATGAATGGAATGGGAGCAAAAAAATTCAAATGAAACTAATCGATCTCAAATTGGTCAATTAAAGTTTAAATTTATAAAACTATGTCAGAAAAAATTATTATCCATACCGATGGCGGATCGCGAGGCAATCCTGGGCCGGCGGGAATCGGAGTTTGGATTTCATCCGCCTCGGGCGGAGAGACGCTGGACAAGAAATACGGTAAATGTATCGGCATTGCCACCAACAATGTGGCGGAATACGCCGCGCTAATTTTTGGCCTCAAAAAAGTGAAACAACTCCTAGGAAAAGATAAAACCAAGCAATATGAAATTGAGTGTCGCCTAGACTCGGAATTGGTCGTTCGCCAACTCAACCATGAATATAAATTAAAAGAAGAATATATCCAAAAAAATTTCATCGAAATTTGGAATTTGATGCTTGATTTTAAATCCGTTAAGTTCTATCATATACCTAGGGAGAAAAATACGATTGCGGATGCTCTAGTGAATGAGGCGCTTGATGAACAATGTAAGCAAAAAAGTTTTTTATAGTTTCTAATTTGAAATTTTCAATTTAAAATTTTAAAGCAATTTTAAATTTCTCAATGACAAAATTTATAAACGGACTTCATTTGAAATTTGAACATTTAGTGATTGATTTTAAATTTTAAATTTCAAATTGAAAATTTACCCCACATGTTTAAATACAAAAAAACCATCGCCTTTATATTTATCCTAGCTATCGCTGGAGGCTATTTTTTCTATGCCAAGTCTAAAAAGCCGAAAGTGGAATATACCACTGCGACAGTCGAAAAGGGCAATCTCGCTCAGACTGTTTCTGCTACGGGTGATCTCAAGGATGATTCGGAAATTGTGCTTAACTTTGAATTGGGTGGAAGAATCAATAAAGTTTTTATCAAAAAAGGCAACAAAGTGGCGGCGGGTGATTCAATCGCGATGCTTGACAATGTGAATTTATCTGGACAGGTTGCGGTAGCGAAAGCGTCACTCGACAAGGCCATTGCTGATGCCGGATCAAATGATGATGCGATTCGTGAAGCGGATGTGGCAGTGGATAATGCCGATGATTTTTTGGATGAAACAGAAAAATTGGAAAAACAAAAAGTTGATGCCGCCGAGACGGCGCTTGATAATGCCGAGGATTATTATTCTGACGCGCTGGATTTCTATAATAATGACCCGGACACGACAACTAAGTTGACTTTGACTACAGCTCTAAATAGCAAAAAAGCAGCCGAGGAAGCGCTGGATACAGCGAAAAAATCTCGTGATTTGGCAATTACCTCGGCGGAAAACTCTTTAGACGCGGCGAAAGCTAAGTTGAAAACTGCCCAATCTAATTTTACACTTAATTCCAAAAATGCTTCAGTCGATAACGCTAAAGCCAATTATGATATCGCGCTCAATAATCTCTCAAAAGCCGTGCTCAAAGCGCCAGTCTCTGGCACGATTGTGGAAGTGAATAATAAGGTGGGAGAAATTTTGGGCACCGGTGTGATCAAAGAGTCGTTTGCGCGCATCATTGCCGATGATTTTATCATCGAATCAAATATCCCCGAATCGGATATTGTGAAGCTGAAATTGGGACAATTTGCCAAAGTGACTTTTGATGCGCTTCCGAGTGGCGAGGAATTTGACGCAGAATTGATTGAAATTAATCCGGCAGAAACTGTCATTCAAGACGTGGTCTATTACGGCATAAAATTAAAACTTTCTAACGTGGATCAAAGACTGAAAGTGGGAATGAGTGCGAACATCAATGTGCAGACAAATGAAAAAGCGGATGTGCTGAAGATTCCTTTGCGTGCGATTAAGATTATCGATGGAGAAAAATTTGTGGATGTTTTGAAAGCGGATAACACAACCGAAGAAGTAAAAATTACTACCGGCTTGGAAGGCGACTCCGGAATGGTGGAAGTCAAATCAGGCGTGAAAGAAGGAGATAAGGTCGTTACTTTTACAAAAGATATCTAATTTTCATGTCATCCTGAGCGGAATAAATTTTCACCAGAAAATTTATGGAGTCGAAGCCTGCCTGCCGGCAGGCAGGGATCTGCTCGCGATAACCGTAGTTTTTATAATTATCACAGTGCCAACGATAACCACTAGTAGATCCTTCGACTCCGCTACGCTACGCTCAGGATGACAATTCTTTTTCAGACAAATGAAAAAGCACATCTATATTAGCAATTTTTTGCCGATATATAGATATGCTTTTGGTTGGCGGGAAGTGTAATTTGCCAATGGGCTTATTGGCTGTTTATTTTAAAAACCGCCATCCCAAATTCTTTGGCCACTCGTTTTTTACATGATCCGTTTTTCGGATGAATGCCACGTTGGCACATATCATTTATCTCTTCTACGCACTGATTGCAATAATTGGGAAGATGGAATGATTTAATTCCCCTGCAATTATCGCAAGCAGGGTCCACTCCATATGTCCTATGACAGTTGCGGCAAGCTGATGGAAATAGACTTACCTTTTCTCTATCTTGTGGCACTACCGAATAATGCATAGTTCACCTCCCTCAAGTGAATGTTTTAGTAAAAGAACCGTCCCCCTATTTAGTATAATTATATACCCAACACCATTCTATGTCTAACCCACTTATCCAAGTCCAAAATCTGTGCAAGACCTATTCTAATGACGGCGTGGATACGCGGGCGCTTTGTGGTGCGACTTTTGACATCCAAAAAGGTGAATTTATCTCAATTATGGGCCCATCGGGCTCTGGGAAATCAACACTGATGCAAATGTTGGGTTTTTTGGATCGGCCGACAGAAGGCAAATATTTTTTTGAAGGTCGCGATACCTTCACATTTGACGAGGATATGCTGGCTAAAATTCGCAACAAAAAAATCGGCTTTGTGTTTCAATCTTTCAATCTGCTTTCTCGCACAACGGTCTTTGAAAATGTTGAGCTTCCTTTGCTGTATGACGAAAAACCAGACAAAAGTAATACTAAAAAAGTGATGGACGCGCTTTTGGCTGTCGGAATGGAGCATCGAGCAAACTATTTTTCCAATCAATTGTCTGGCGGAGAAAAGCAACGCGTGGCAATTGCCAGAGCATTGGTTAATGATCCGGAAGTTATTTTTGCCGATGAGCCGACGGGAAACTTGGATTCCAAGTCGGGTCTTCAAGTGATGCGAATTTTGCAAAAATTGAACGACAATGGACGCACTGTAATTTTGGTCACGCACGAAACCTATACTGCCGAACATGCCAAACGGATAATCTATGTCAAAGATGGAAAAATTGTTGCTGATGATCCGGTCAAAAACAGGCGGATTGCTGCGGATGGAGAAGAATTATTAAAATAATTTAAAAATCCAAATGTCAAATTTCAAACAAATTTCAAAGCCCAAAGCTCAAAATATTTTTTGACATTTGGATTTTGGTTTTGATTTGACATTGGAAATTTGAGCTTTGGAATTATCTTAAATTTGATTTGGCATTAGAATTTTGAAATTAAAGACATTATCTTGCATCTTGGAATCTATGAATATCCTTTCTCCCATAAAAATCTCCTACAAAAACCTAATGGCGGCCAAGTTCCGCTCTTTTTTGACGATCCTGGGAATTATCATTGGGATTGCGTCGGTGATTGTGGTGATGGCGATTGGCGGGAGCGCGCAAAAATTGATTCTTAATCAAGTTTCCGGGGTCGGTTCAAATCTGATTGGGGTGCTACCCGGCGCATCAGATGAAAAAGGACCACCGGCGTCCGCGATGGGAATTGTGGTGACGACATTGAAATATGCGGATATCATTGCATTGAAAGAAAAAAAGAATGTGCCAAATTTAGTTGACGCTACTGCCTATGTCAGCGGATCGGCAACGGTAAAAAATGCCAATGGTTCATATCAAACAAGTTATCAAGGTGTTTCGTCTAGTTTGCTTAATGTGGAGGATATAAAATTGAAATCCGGTCGATTTTTTATGAAAGAAGAGGACACAAATTTAGCGCATGTCGCCATTCTTGGTGCTAATCGCGCTCACGATCTTTTTCCCAATACGGATCCGCTTGGTAAGATAATTACCTTGAAAGATACTAATTTTACCATCGTGGGAGTTCTAGTCGAGCGGGGAGCGGTTGGTTTTTCCAATACGGATGATATGGTGTATATTCCGTTGTTTAGCGCGCAAAAATTGTTACTCGGTATCGATTACATCAATTTTATGCGCATCAAAGTTGATTCCAAGGATAATCTTGATCGCGCTGTTTCCGATGTCAAAACAACACTGCGTGAACAGCACAAAATTAAGACGGATGCCGGCGATGATTTTTCGGTGCGCAACAGTGCTCAAGCGATTGAAATGCTAACAACCATAACAAATGTGCTCAAATATTTTCTCGCTGCTGTGGCGGCTATTTCGCTTATTGTCGGTGGAGTGGGAATTATGAATATTATGCTTATCTCCGTGCATCAACGAGTGCGGGAAGTGGGTTTACGTAAGGCGGTTGGGGCGAAAAACAGTCATATTATTTCTCAATTTTTAATTGAAGCGACTTTTATCACGCTCGTTGGTGGAATTTTTGGCATCATTTTTGGTGTTCTCGTGGCTTTTTTAGCCGCCGTAATTATTAATAGCCTGGGTTATGATTGGGAATTTATCATTACGCTCAGTTCAATGATTCTCGCCACCTCTGTCTCGGTTGCTATTGGTCTAATTTTTGGAATTTATCCTGCCCGCAAAGCTTCGCGGATTTCTCCGATGGAGGCTTTGAGATACGAATGAACTTATTTTTGAAATAAAGACATTTAGAACAGACGCTTAGCGATGCAGGCGGGCCTGCCCGCAAGGCCTCAAAGATAAGCCCGATGGAAGCGTTAAGATACGAATGAAAATTATGCACGAATTAATCATATCAATCAAATTAGCCTTTAAGAATCTTCGTTCCAATTTGGGGCGGACGATTTTGACTTTGGTTGGCGTGGTGATTGGTGTGATTGCGGTTATTTTGGTTAGCTCGCTTGGTCAAGGCGTGAAGAATTTTATTTTAAGTCAGGTTGGTACTTTTGGCACGGATTTGATTCAAATTGAGGTAAAGGTGCCGGCTACTGGCAAGACTTCAACGCAAAATGCGATTGGTCAAGCGACAGGCATTCAAATTACCACGATGACCATTGCGGACGCGAAAGAAATTGGAAAATTGCCCAATATTTCTGCCTATGCGCCGGGCACAATGACGCAAGAATTGGCCAGTTATCAAAATACCAATAAGCGCGTTTTTCTTTTCGGCGTTGGTCCGGGGTATAGTCGAATCGATCAAAATACGAAATTGACGGAAGGAATATTTTTTTCCGAAAGTGATGACGCGAGTCTTGCGCAAGTGGCGATCATCGGCAGTAATATTCGGGAGGCTTTTTTCGGTGATGTCGATCCACTGGGGAAAAATATTAAAATTAAGAATCAAAACTACAAAGTGATCGGCTTAGTTTCTGAGCGAGGAGCGGTGGCCGGTTTTAATTATGACGATTTGATCTATATTCCCGTGCAAACGATGCAAAAAAAGATTCTCGGTATCGATTATATCCGTTTTATCATGGTCAAGGTAAAAGATGAAAAAATGATCGATGTGACAGCGTCTGATTTGACGGATGAAATGCGCCGTTTGCACAAAATTACTGATTCCGGTAAAGATGATTTTGGCATTACTTCCATCAAAGAAGCGCAAGCGACGATTGAAAATGTTTTCAAAACGATTAATATTCTGCTTCTCGCGTTAACATCAATTTCGCTTATTGTGGGTGGTGTGGGGATTATGAATGTGATGTATGTCGCTGTCGTTGAGCGCACATTTGAGATTGGTCTGCGCAAAGCGGTCGGCGCTAAGTCGAAAAATATTTTGCGCCAGTTTCTTTGGGAGGCGATTTTTATTACTTTTTTTGGCGGACTGGTGGGAATTATTTTGGGTTATCTGTTGCTTCTTGCCCTTTCTTATTTAACCGCTTCGCTTGGCTACGCAATCAGTTTTAGCCTTAGCGCCAGCTCAATCAGTCTCGCTGTCGGTTTTTCCGTGGCAACAGGGGTGGTTTTCGGCTACTATCCAGCCCGCAAGGCTTCGCTTTTAACCCCAATGGAATCACTCAGAAAAGAGTAGTGGTGCAAAAAAGAAAGTACTTAACTCAAAGAAGCCTAGCGATGCAGGCGGGCCTGCTCGCGCGGCTTCGCGACTTAGTCCGATGGAGGCACTTCGCAAGGATTAGGGAAATTTTTTGAATTGCTTTTATGCTTAGTTTGTGCTAAAATAAATATATGAAATTCAGACAAACTCTTTTTTGGGATGTAAATCCCGCTAAAATAGACACAAAGAAAAACGCCCAATATGTCATTGAGCGAATTTTGGATTTTGGCAATGACAATGAGGTTAAATGGATGTTTGGAAATTATAACAAAGCTACGCTTAAAAAAACCATTTCTAAATCAAGGTCATTAACTCCGCAATCAAAATCACTATGGACGCTAATGCTCAAAACCAGATAGTTTGGCATTTTTCCTCATTACCGCCAAAAACCAAAAAAGCTTTGGATTTTTTGTCAGACCAAAAATGGCTTGAGAGTTCCAAATGGTACCTTGCTGGCGGAACGGCACTTGCATTACGATCAGGGCATAGAAAGTCTGTTGATCTGGATTTTTTCACGCAAGAAAAAGATTTTAACAATATTGCGTTACTGAATCATTTTTCAGATAACAAAAACTGGAAAACTGTCATTAATCGAGAAGGAACAATTTACGGGGAATTGTTTGGCGCCAAGATAAGCTTTATTGCCTATCCTTTTTTTATTCCTAAACAGGAATATGCCAAATATGGTACAGTGAGGATTATTCAGCCGATTGATGTGGCGGTGATGAAAATTATTGCTATTTCCCAGCGCGGTCAGAAGCGGGATTTTTTTGATCTGTATTGGTGCGTTAAAAATGTTGAACCTTTGGAAGAATTAATGCGACGTCTTAATAAGCAATATCCCGCTGTGGCGCATGATTATCATCATATTCTGAAAAGTCTAGTATATTTTACTGACGCCGAGAGTGATCCTGCGCCAGAGATAAATTTCAAGGTGAGCTGGTCTGAAGTGAAAAAAATCTTTGTAAAAGAAGTTCCTATTGTGGCGCATAAATTGTTGGGGTTGTAAATTTAACATAGATAAAGGAGTGAAAGAATTGCAAAAATAGTTTTTTGTGCTATACCAAATCTATCGGAATGGAACGCATTTCCGTAGAGACGCCCCGCTGGGGCGTCTCTGATGATAATAAAGGCGGATAATTTACGAAAAACCTTTATCCAAGCTATTGGGCTATTACGCACCGTTTGACAAAACGGTGGTTTGGGTGTATACTATGAAATCGTACATTAACAAGCTAAATTCACAATTTGCCACAGCAGAAAGGATTTTTTTGTCATCAAAAAGACGAGAATTTTTTCTGCTGTGGCGAAACCGTGGTGGTTAGTCTGACAGCGCATATTTGTAAAAACGGTCAAATAGCAAGGAGAAAATTCATGACGACCGAACAACAAATTCCAGTTTTATTGGCAAGGTTAGTTGAGTATCAGTCGGTATTTAATTCTTTACCGACAGAGGATGCTCAATGGTTAATTCAAAACACAAAAGAGGCAATCGCCGTCTGTATTGAAGCGATTAAAAATCGACCCAAATTCGAGCTTTTGCTTGAGCCGATGGGAACTGTCATCATTTCCGCAAGGACTGAAAAGTTCGTTGCTCGTGATCATTTCATCGTGGACAAGAGTAAAAAGGCGAAAGTAAAAATTTCTTATCTCGGCGAGAACTTCACGGAAAATTTCCTTGGAAAAATCGAGGATCCGTTTGTCGGAAGCATCCTGCGTTACGGAAAGCTCAAAAAATATTCCGTCGATGCGCCGATCATTTCCGAACTTGGCGGTGAAGCCAAGGCTGAGACTACTCTCGCCGAAACGTTTTCTCTGATGGAGAAGCAAGGCAACGGCGGAGAGGGAGACCTGCTCACCAATGGCTACGCGAACATTTTTTACATTCGCGGCGAACGACTGGTGCTGTGGGCGGTGGATTGCCGCTGGCTTGATGGTGGCTGGAGCGTGTATGCTAATCCTGTCACCGATCCGCGCCGCTGGAGTGCTGGCCGTCGGGTCTTCTCCCGCAGTTCCTCGGAATCTTAGAACCAGAACCTTTGGTTCTTTGATTCTTTGACCCTTTGAAATCTAAAAAATTTCAGAGGGTCATTTTTTTATGCAATAATTTTGTGATATACTTTCTGTGAAATCATGTGATACGCAATGGCTAAGGCTTTTGCGTCATGGCTTTAGAATATTTTTTTGCGAGAGTCGCATTGGTCAAGGCTTGTGCGAGAGTGAGAAAAATATTTTTTGAAAAAATATAGGAATTGGTGCGAAAAACTGGCGGACTTCGAAGTCCCAAGTAAGATACAATCCTGAAAGTAGTTGAAGGATGGTGGCGCAGATGGTTTTTCGCATGAGAACGACTGGTGCTGTGGGCGGTGAATTGCAACTGGAATGATGATGGCTGGAACGTGAATGCTAATCCTGTCACCGATCCGAACAACTGGAATGCTGGCAATCAGGTCTTCTCCCGAAACTCAAATATTTCTCCTGCCTGCTCAGCAGGAGTTTTCTTTTCCAAAAGCCCTTTTCGCCAACCGCCAAGCATCCGTCCAATCCCTTCTAGATTTTGTGAAAAACCGATATACTGTTCATTAGGAATTAGTTTGTTTTCCCAGGCCAGTTGAGAGAAAAACTTGAGCACATCAAGACGAGAAATTATTTTTCCCAACAGAATAATTTTCGGATCAGGCGGTAAATATGTGGCAGTAAAACTCAACTCAAGAATTTCCAAAAACAGTTGATCAATTCTTCGTCCCAGTCCGTAGCGTTCGGTTTTGGGAAAATTACGGTGCGAAGCTAACCAAGCGCGATAGGTCTCTTTTTCTTTTATGACAACAGCGGGCACTCCTCGGGGGGGGGGCTTTAAAAGTAGAATTATTATGAAAACTCAATTGACTCATAGTTTTGAAAATATTATTTGTTTAGAAAATCTCTTAGAAGCCTGGAAAGAATTTGAGAGAGGCAAAAAGCATAAAAAAGATGTCCAAGAATTCTCAATGCAGTTAATGGACAATATTTGCTCACTCCACAACGACCTCATTAATCATACCTACAATCACGGTGGTTATCAAGCCTTCAAAATTAATGATCCCAAACCTCGAGACATTCATAAAGCCAGCGTGCGCGATCGGCTTTTGCATCATGCTATTTATCGCATTCTCTATCCCTTTTTCGACAAAACTTTCATCTCTGATTCCTATTCTTGTAGAAATGACAAAGGCACGCATAGAGCGATCAATAAATTCCGTGAGTATACTCGTATTGTGAGCAAAAATAACACCAAAACTTGTTGGATTTTGAAATGCGACATTAAAAAGTTCTTTGCCAATATTGATCATCAGATTCTAATGGAAATATTGCAAGAATATATTCCGGACAAAAATATTCTTAATCTCCTGGAAAATATCATCGAAAGTTTTTCCAAAGGATTGCCACTAGGCAATCTTACTTCGCAATTATTCGTCAATATCCATATGAACAAATTCGATCAATTTGCAAAACATAAACTGAAAGCCAAATATTATATCCGCTATGCCGATGATTTTGTTTTTTTCTCTGAAAGCAAAAGCTGTTTGGAAAATCAAATTCCAGTTATCGGAAATTTTTTAGAGAAAGAACTAAAACTAAAATTGCATCCAGATAAAGTTTTTCTAAAAACATTGAATTCTGGGGTAGATTTTCTTGGGATGATCAGCTTTCCCAATCATCGGATTTTGCGCACCAAAACCAAAAGACGCATAATTAAAAAGTTCAAAAACAAAAGACAAGAACTGGAAAGTAATTTGATCTCCAAAGAAGCTTTTAATCAAAGCTTACAGGCGTATTTGGGGGTGCTGAGGCATTGCAAAGGGCACATAATTGAGCAAAAAATTACACAATAAATCCCAGAAAGCGCAAGTTGTAGCGCTTTTTTGTTTGTGATAGACTTCTAGACAAGAGATTTAAGATTATAATTTTCAAAGCTATGGAAACAAACGAAGAAAATAAAATTCAAGAGGCGGATATTATTCCAGCTGTCGCGGAGAAAAAGCTACAAAAAGAAAATGTGACTGAGGTTTTGGAAAATCCAGTTGAGCTTGGCGAAGAAATGCTGGAGAAGAAAGCCAAGTCGGAGCTTCGTTCACGTTGGGTGTTGACTTTTGTGTTGGGGCTTTTGATTGGCATTGCGCTAAAGACCGAAGCATTGAAAAGAGTAACGATTGGGTATGATGACTATTTGATGAAAATAAAATCGCAGAATTATAATATTAATGAGCTTCAAGCAAAATTGCAAAAACAAACACAAGAAGCGACCCAATTGCAAGAACAGCAAAATAATACTGAAACAGGGACTAATTCAGAAGCGGAAGGCGATTCCGGCAACGCTGATGACTCAGGTGCTACTTCGGCCTTGGATAGTGAACAAAATAATTAAACGGGAAATTAAATTCAGGACTTATGCGTAAGTCATAAATTTTAAGCTATTAAATCTATGGAAGAAGCTATGCAAAAAGAAATAGAAGGGGAGGCGGGGGTGAAACAGAAAAAGAACATGCAAAATTTAATCTCAGTGATTATCTTGCTCGCGGGAATGTTTTTGGGTAGTCTTTTTATTGATCTGGCTCAATTGATCAATAGAAGCGGTTTTTCGGCCAAAAATCTGAGCCGGTCAGATATTTTTGAAGCTAATGAGAAAACCTGGGTAGCCTACACAGAACCGGCTGTTACGGTGCGGGTAGTTAATGATGACTCTTGTGAGAAATGCAATGTAGATGAAGTTTTGGTTTGGCTTCGCCGTATTGTGCCAACTATCGCAACGGAAAAAATTGATTATAATTCGAATCAAGGAAAGGAGCTGATTGATAAATTCAGTATGAAAACTTTGCCAGCTTTTATTTTTGATGCTCCTATTACCAAAACTGATTTTTATGCTCAGGCGGAAGTGCTTTTTGAGCAAAAAGATAATCAACTGGCTTTGCGGACGCAAGACATTGGAATTCCAGCGGGAAAATATATTGATACACCGCGAATTAATAATGATGACGCCGTGACTGGAACGAAAGACGCAAAAGTCAAGGTCGTTGTTTTTTCCGATTTTCAATGTCCTTATTGTAAAATTTTTCACAAAGCATTGAATGACGCGATTAAAAATTATGGTGACAAAGTGGAATTCGATTATAAATTTTTTCCATTGGAGATTCATCCGCAAGCTGCTAGTGCCGCTTTGGCAGCTGGATGTGCTTTGGAGCAAGGAAAATTTTGGGAATATGCCGACAAGCTCTATGCCGATCAGACAATTTGGGGTGCTACAAAAGACACGACTAAATTCAAAGAATATGCCAGACTGCTGAAACTGGATAGTGCTAAATTTAACGCTTGTTTGGATAATAAAAAATATCAAGACAAGATTGACGGAGACACCACGGAAGCTAATAGCTTTGGAATTTCCGGCACGCCAGGCGTATTTGTCAATGCGGAGTTTCAAGAAGGCGCCATTTCCTATGAGCAATTAAAGACATCAATTGATGCGGAGTTGGGCAAATAGAAAAAGAATAAAGACAACGTTTGCCAAAAAGCCAATTCAGTGATACATTAATAATAGATTAACTATTATATTTTTAAATTATGCCAGTAGCAAGAAAACGCCATACTAAGGCCCGAAGAGACAGAGCACGAGTGTTCTATAAGCTAGAACCGAAAAATTTAGTAGAATGCACTAACTGCAAAACACAAATTGAAGCCCATATCGTTTGCAGTAATTGTGGCCAATATAAGGGCAAAGAGGTGATTGATACCACTAAAAAATTAGCTCGCAAGGCAAAGAAAAAATAAGAATGGCAAATCGGCACCTATCACGGTCAATAGCGATGCAATCTCTCTATGAGTGGGATTTTAAGGGTGGAAAGGTTGGATCGATCGAAGAAATTATACGAAAAAACATCCAAGAATTTGCTCCTGGAATGGATGACAGCACGTTCGTGGAAACATTAGTGAGCACGACTTTGGATAATCAAGCTAAAATCGATCCTTTGATTGAAAAATGCGCTCCTGAGTGGCCACTTGATCAGGTAACCCTAGTCGATCGCAATATTTTGCGTTTGGGAATTTGCGAATTGCTTTTTGGTAATTACGAAGAAGTACCGCCAAAAGTGGCGATTAACGAAGCGATTGAGTTGGCTAAATCTTTTGGCGGAGAAGCTTCCGGACGGTTCGTGAACGGTGTGCTTGGCACAATTTATCGCGAGTTGGGCGAGCCGATGAAAGACGACACGACCAAGAAAAATAAAAAGAATGAGAAGAATAAAAAAACAGAGAAAGCGGAAGGCGAGGCATAATAATCTAAACAGTCAATAACCAATAATCAAGAAACAAGAAACAGGCAATTTCCAGTGATCAATTTCCAAAATTCCAAATATTTTTGGTTATTGCTGATTGGAACTCGAAGTTTGTTTGGTTGTTGTATCTTGTATCTTGGTGATTGTAACAAATAATTACCATGCTCGAAGAATTAGCAAAAAAAGTCGGAGTAAAATTCAATGATTTGAATCTTCTGCAACAAGCCGTCACCCACCGGTCATATTTGAACGAACATCGGGAGTATAAATTGGAGCACAATGAACGGCTGGAATTTTTGGGAGACGCAGTTTTGGAGTTGGTAGTAACGGAATATCTCTATAATAATTATCCCAATAATCCGGAAGGAGAAATGACCAATTGGCGGGCGGCATTGGTGAATGGTGAAATGCTGGCGGTAATTTCTCGAGAGATCGGCGTGGAAGAATATCTGATGATGAGCAGGGGTGAAGCCAAGGACAAGGGGCGCGCACGTCAATATCTCTTGGCGAATGCTTTTGAAGCGATTACTGGAGCGATTTATCTTGATCAAAAAACCAAAGGCTATGATGCTTGTCGGAAATTCATTCTGAAACATGTCGTGACCAAATTACCCAATATCATTGAAAAAAAACTATATCTTGATGCCAAAAGTCGTTTTCAAGAAGAAGCGCAAGAGCGCTCCGGCTTGACTCCGTCCTATCGTGTTTTGGAAGAAACCGGACCGGATCATGACAAAAAGTTTGTGGTTGGTGTTTATGTGGGAGAAGAAATGGTGGCGAAGGGTGAAGGACTTTCCAAGCAAGAAGCGCAAAGGAACTCGGCGGAAAAGGCCTTAGAAGAAAAAGGTTGGTAATAATTTGCTCAAGCGCGTAGTTTGAATTTTTTTATGAATTTACCTTTGCCATTGCATCTTTCTATTCATTTATTTTTTAGTCTTGTGGCCGGACTGATTGTTTGGCGCAAATGGAAAAAACCGCTTTTCGCCGTCATTTTCGGTTTTGCAGGAGGGTTTTTGGTGGACTTGGATCATTTTATTGATTACTATTTAGCCTTTGGGCGGAATTGGAATTGGCGATATTTTGAAAGAGGGTATCAGTTTTTGAAATCGGGCAAAGTCTATATCTTTTTTCATGGCTGGGAATATGTGATTATTTTAGTGCTATTGGTCTTTTTATTTAAGTCTAAAATTTGGAAAACAATTTTTCTCAGCTTAGCGCTTGGACTTTTCTTTCATTTAGTGGCCGATGTGATTATTGATGACACGCCAATAAAATCCTATTCTATCGGTTATCGAATAAAACATAATTTTGACGTGCAATATATAAATAGTCCGATAAATTATGAAAAGTATCTCAAGAAGAAAGCGCGGGTGAAGTTTGAATAAAAGAAAGGAAACTATGAAAATACTTTGGTTCACTTGGGAAGACAAAAAAAATCCGCGCGCGGGAGGGGCAGAGTTGGTGAATGAAGAACTTGCCAAACGGCTTGTCGGCGATGGACACGAAGTTGTTTTTTTAGTGGGTGGATTTTCAGGAGCGCCACAAGAGGAAATGATTAATGGTTATAAAATAATTCGAGTGGGAAATAAATGGACGGTATATTGGAAAGCCTATCGTTATTACAAAAAAAATTTACAAGGCTGGGCGGATTTGGTAATTGACGAAATTAACACGGTTCCGTTTTTTTGCAAATTTTTTGTTAGGGAAAGAAATATTGTATTTGTGCATCAATTATGTCGTGAGATTTGGTTCTATGAAATGATTCCGCCCTTAAGTCTAATCGGCTATCTGATCGAACCGTTGTATTTGCGCTTACTTTGCGATAAAAATGTGATTACTTTTTCAGAAAGTACTAAGAAAGATTTGATACGGTATGGTTTTTGTGAAAAGAAAATCGGTATCATTAGCGAAGGTATTGAGATTGAGCCAATTGAATCAATCAGAACAATCGAGAAATTTACAGTGCCTACTATTCTAAGTTTTGGATCAATCCGTCCAATGAAAAGAACTATTCATCAGATTGGGGCTTTTGAAGAAGCGAAGAGGTTGATGCCGGAACTCAAACTGATTATTGCCGGAGGAGGAAATCGGGATTATCTAGAAAAAACCAAAAAAGTAATTGCCAAGAGTCCATTTCAAAAAGATATCTCATATCTCGGCAAGGTTTCATTGGAAAAAAAGATTGAATTAATGCAAAAAAGTCATTTAATCTTGGTTACCTCGGTCAAAGAAGGTTGGGGATTGATCGTGACCGAAGCTAATAGTCAAGGCACTCCCGCCGTTGTCTATGATGTGGATGGACTCCGTGACGCGGTCAAGGGATGTGAAACGGGAATTATTTGCAAGAAGAATAATCCGGCAGAATTGGGCAACGGAATCATAGAAATTCTCAGAGATGCCAATAGGTATCAAAAATTGCAACAGACAGCATTGGATTTTAGTAAAGAAGTTAATTTTACTAAAAGCTATGAAGGGTTCATAAATTTAATTATTCCCAAATAGTTATGGACGAAGTTTTAGTCAGTGTCATTATTCCAACCAAAAATTCCGTCAGAACCTTGGATAGGTGTTTGGCGTCGATAAAAAATCAGAGTTATGGCAATATTGAGCTGATTGTAGTGGACAATGACTCAACTGACGAAACTAAGGAACTTGCCAAAAAATATACCGAAAAAGTTTTCAATTTTGGTCCAGAGAGAAGTGCGCAAAGAAATTTTGGAGCGAGAGAAGCGAAGGGCGCATATCTGTTGATTCATGATAGTGATATTTATTTCAATATTAATTCCATCAAGGAGTGTGTGGAACTGATTGAGCAGGAGAATTGTGACGCGATAATTTTGCCGGAAAAATCGATCGGTAGTGGTTTTTGGACAAAAGTCAAAGCGTTTGAGCGCAGCTTCTATGTTGGTAATGATCATATCGAAGCAATCAGATTTTTTAAAAAAAGTGTCTATGAAAATTTAGGCGGATATGATGAAAATTTGACCGGCCCCGAAGATTGGGATTTGACCGTGAGAGCTAGAGAAGCCGGATATCAAATTTGTCGAACGAGTTTATTTTTGGAACATGATGAAGGAACGGTTGAGTTGTTTGGCAGTAGTGAGAAAAAAAAATACTATGCCAAGGATGTGTTTGAAAAATATGCTCAAAAACATCCGGAAGAGTTCAAAAGGCAGATGCGTTTTTTGGTGAGATTTCCCTTGGATAAAATTATCAAAAAAGGCCTGAAACATCCGATTTTGTTTGGTTGCATGCTCATAATGAAAGGGTTAGAGTTAAAAAACAGTAAAAAATAATAATTATGTTACTGCTCGTCTCCCATTTCACAAAAAACAAAGGAACGACTGATTATTTCAGTGAATATCTAAAAAATAACAGCATCCCATATTATTATCTCAGGCATCCTTTTAATTTTACTGACCTTAGGTATTCAGAGTTAGTTTTTTTTGATGGCAAGAAAGAGATTTTACTGAATAAATATGGAAAAATAAATAATTCAATTTTGGATTTAGTTAGAAATTTTTTAGTTTCTTTGTTTATATCGCTAAAATTAAATAAAAAAGTTGACAAAATAATGGCTTTTGGCAGTTTCAACGTCATACCATTTATTTTTCTGAAAAAAACACTCAAAAGAACCGTTTATTTTTGGGGCGTCGATTATTCCAGAGATCGTTTTAGGATTAAGCTGTTGAATGGGCTATATTCCTTTTTTGAAACAGTGGCTTGCAAATGTGGTGATTTAGTCATTCAGCCAACAAAAAGACAAGCAGATGCAAGAATGCAATTTCACAAACTGAAAATAGAAAAATCCTTGATCGTGCCAAACGGCGTGGGTGAAATAAAATTCAATAAAACTTTTTCAATTTATGAAAAAATAGCCTTAATTTATATCGGATCCATTACTGTTCAACATGGAGTTTTGGATTTTATCAAATATTTTTATTTGAAAAAAAAGTTAAATTATAAGCTATACATAATCGGTGGAGGTGAGTTGGAAAATGAGCTAATGGATTTAATCAAGCTGAATGGCTTGGAAAATAAGATTATTTTTTTGGGGTCCAAAAAACAAGAGGAAATAGCTGTGTTTTTGCGTGATGCCAATGAAAAGTTATTCGGAATAGCGCCATATGATGATAAGTTCAATGACCATGTTTATTATGGCGATAGTTTAAAAATTAAAGAATATTTAAATTATAATATTCCCTTCATCACATCTTGCATTGCCTATGTTCCCCCCGAAATAAGAAAATTCGGTTTTGTGTATGCTGATTTTGAAAAATTGAGTCAATTTTTCAAAAAGGGCATTGTTGATTTTCAATTTGACGAAAAAAACAAAGACGAGGTTTTGAAAAAATATCGTTGGGAAAATATTTTTAGCGTCCTGATGGACAGAACTAAATAATGAAAACCATCATTCATCACATTGAACTTTCTCATACATCGCCCAATATTTCCGGCGGAGAAACTGCTATGCTGGAAATTATCCGCTATCTCAATCGGAGTAGCGATTTTTTTCAATATGTGTATACTTCTGAAAGCGGAATGCAGGTTTATCGGAAATTGCTGGGCAGAGATGCTGAAAGAATAATTTTTATAGTAATCGGCAAAAAATGGGTCGAGAGAATCAGCGAGTATATGGCTTACTACCTGAGAATAATCGAGCAATTATTTTATTTGAGAAAATTCAGTAATAATTCAAAGAATGTTATTCTTTCCCATGAAGGATTTTTGCCCACATCAATTCACTCCTTTTTACTTAAAAAAATCAACAAGCAGGCAAAATGGTTGGCTTTTTTTCACATGAAATCCCCGAGCATTTGGAAAGGTTTTGAAGGCGAATATATGGGCAAATATCAATTTCCGTCCTTGAGAATGATTCGCTATAAGCTGGAAGAATGGTTTTTTTTGAAACTGGCAAGAAAAAATGTCGCCAAATTGATTACTGTGAATCCGTGCTATGCAGATTTTATAAACAAGGCATGCGGTAGCTGTTATGTGTTTAAATTTTTTGGAGGGGATTGCGCGTGTGGGGCAAGAATGAACAGGAATGCTTCGCATAAATACGATTTAAGTTTTATGGGAAGATTTCATGAACAAAAAGGTGTTTCTGAAATCGTGGATATTTTGAAAAAACTCAAAGTATCAAAACCGGATATTTCTCTGGTTTTAATCGGCGGGGGAGTGAAGAGGATTGAAGATAAATTTTTCGAGCTGGTCAAGAAGGAAGATTTGGAAGAGAATATAACCTATTTGGGATATGTGACGGGAGACGAAAGATATTCCATTCTGGCTCAATCCAAAGTATTTCTGTTTCCCTCGCACTATGAATCATTCGGGTTGGTGGCGCTGGAAGCGATGCAATGTGGCTTGCCGGTGGTCGCCTATGACTTGCCACCATTTCAGGTTTTCGAGAAGGGAATGCTAAAAATACCAATATCAAACAATCAAAAGATGACGCGAGAAATTCTGAAATTATTGGAAGACGCTGAATATTATGCTAAAATTAAAACTGAAGCAATTGATTTTTCCGCAAACTTTTCTTGGGAGAAAACAGGCGAAGAAATTAAGCAACTAATAGAAGCAATTATTTAATTATTTGACGGACAGTCTAAATCAGCACAATGCAACCGACTAAAAGAAGTGTGGCAAGCAGAAAAATGGCAATTAACCAAAGAGGATCGTTGCCTTGAAAATAACTTGTCTTATAAGCACTAATCCGCCGAGCTAACTCTGAAAAAGTCTGGGCGGTTTTTTGTTTATAGGCTGGATGAAAAACAAAAGATTGCTGGGCATAGGCTTTTTGCGTGCCGTTCTTTTTCCATTCCAAGATTTGGTCTGTGGCATTCCCCGTTCCTTCCATTGTGAGCACATAGGGCATATATTTACGCTTCTTTGATGCTTCAAAGAGCAGATGGAGACAATAAGTTTTGTCCTGGGAATCAGAAATTGCTGGAAAAGTGAAATAATCATATTGCTTGGGGGCATGCAGTGGCCAGTCGACTTGTGCGCTACGGATGACTTCTTCGCAATTTTCGTCGCGAATTGAGAGTGTCAAATTTTCTCCCCAAGGCATATTTTCATCGCGCAAAATCAGTTGAATCTGGGAAAGATTATTTTCTGCAGATATGAACAACTGCGAAAGCGGTTCGTTCGGCTGGAGAATGATTTTTCCGCTCGTTTCAAACAAGCGATAATCTGTGGGAAAAGCCAACCAACGCCAAAGAGCCGAAAAAATCAAAATAAATCCTACTAGGAAAATTCCCAGGAGTCGTTTTTCCATTTTCTTGTCAGAAGTGTTGATCATAAATAATAACGTGGAATAATAATAAGAAAAATCGCATAGAGACAAAGCAGGATCATGAAAAGAAAAATAGTCTTGAGAATTATTTCAAAGACGCGCGCATTTTTGGAGAGGACGGCGAAGCCAGTGGCGAGAAAAATGAAATGGGGGATGATATTGGGCAGAAAATAGCGACCAGGCAGTCCAATGCCTTCGTCAAAAGAAAGTGTGCTGAACCAATCAAAAAAACGAATGGCTAGTTGCAAAAGAATTGTGGAGATGGCAAAAAAAACAAGAATTTCTGGCTTAGGCAGAAAATCTTTTTCTTGCGAAACGACGCTTTTTATTTTCAGGTAAAAACGAGAGATGAATTGAGGAAAAAATAGCTTTCTTTTTTCAAAAAAGAGCTTAATTTTTCGCAAAGGTCGCCAATCTCTCAGCCAATAAAGTATAAAGAGGAACATTCCCAAAAAAGAAATGAACTCAACAAAGAGAATAGCATAGAGCACGAAAGGGTGAATCTGGGTGTCCAGCCAGCCGAAAGTGCCCCAATAGGTGATATTGGTGCGTTCAAGTTTTCCCCAGTCAAAAACGCTGTTGCCAAAATAACTCATAAGATTGCTTCCTGCACCCGATCTTTGCATGGCGGAGAATATGCCAGAGTAGTCTAGTGGAGAAAAAAATAAGACTAAAACAAAAAGAGCGAAAAGGATGATAAAAATAGTGCCCTTTTGCATTTTTCCCAATTGATTAAAATATTTTCGCAGGACCCAAAAAACCAATCCGATAGCAAAAATGAGCAAAATTCCACCCGTTCCTTTGGTGGAAACAGCACCAAAAGCAAAAAGAAACAAGCCAATGAAATTCCAATAACGCGGACCGTGCACGATGATGGATGTGCCAGCGAGCAGAAAAAGCGAAAATAGGGCAATAAGCAGCGGGTCATAATTGATGATAGCGGTGGTGGCGGAAAACATCGGCTGAAAGGCGATGATTCCGGTGATAAGCAGTGCGTGCTTTTTCTTCATTCCACTCCAAAGCGAGATGTAATAGGCGCAGAGCAGTGTGATTATTCCATAGAAAATCGCCAAGAAGCGCAATGAGAAATAGCGAAAGAAAAAATCTTTTTTGGCTAGCAGTTTTTCTCCCCAAGCGGCGATTTGGTGAGCCAGGTTGGTGTTGGGAACGACGTCAGGCGGATAGGTGCTGATGTGCGACGGATATTTTCCACTGCGCATTGCTTTTTCATTCTTTTCAATCAAAGTGGAGTCAAAAATTTGGCGGTTATGCGGTTCGCCGGAGAGATTCCAGCTTTGCGTCAACTGAGAAAAGGCGATGATTTCATCGGTGAAGTGGTAGCTAGGGATGTCTTTGGTGCTTTGCGTCTTTCTTTTTGTAGTCGTGATGGGCCAAGTTTTGTCTTTTGGTTCAGCGAGATATTGCACAGTGGCATAATGAATATATTCATCGGAACCCTGAAAAACAGGAATGATGAGAGCAAAAACCAAACCTTTGAGAAAAAAGACAACAAGAATCAACCCAAGAAGCGCATTGGGTTTTTGAAAAAAAGTCAGTATTTTTGAGGAGTTCCGCATATTCTGAGTATACTATGAAAAAGCAGAAATAGGCAAAATAGTGATTGTAGAAGTTATGTCTAGAGATGATTGTCGCGCGTCAGTCGAATTTTCAGACCTTTTGACCAACTGCCGAATAATGGCTATAATAATTTAGTAGTGGTTGAAAGTGAGCTGCAAAAGACAATATTGCCATAATTATGGAAAAAGCAACTAATTTTGAAATAATTATTAAACCACAAAAAGGGTGGTTTGATTTAAATTTAAAAGAACCGAAAGATTTTTTGCTGATCTGGCTTAGCTTCTAAATTTATGCGAATTTTACTTTACGAACTTATGGGACCCATTATCGAAGTCAAAAATTTGTTCAAAGTGCGGATAAGTATTGAGTAATAAAGCAAAAGAGTTGACGCAAAAGAGAAAAAGGAAGAGATTTCTATGACGTGAGCTATTTATATGGAAAAACCCAGCCAAATTTTGTTTACATAGAAGAAATGCTTTCTTTGTCAAAGAACGAATTTATTGAAAAATTATTGGCGCGTTGCGAAGAGTTGGATTTCGCCTATCTAGCGAAGGACGTCGAGTCATTTTTAATCGAGTCGGATCAGTCGTCTAGAGTTATCGGATTCGAAGAATTCATCAAAAAACAATTAATAAAAAACTAATACCAAAACCCACCATCGAAGTGAGAAATTTGTTTAAGGAATATGCTTACTAAAAAATAATCACAATTCATTATTGTTCAAGGCGGGGCGGGGGGCTACCCTGAAAATTTCGGAGAAAATACTGAGCATCCTTCAGAAACAAAATAAAATAAACGCAAAAAAACTGGCCGAAAAGCTTGGCATTTCGTCACATGCTGTCAAAAAAAATATCATAAAGCTTAAAAAAGAGAACAAACTTAAACGTGTCGGCTCCAATAAGAGCAGATATTGGGAGATAATAAATTGATAACTAATTTGATTACAATATGAACAAGATTAATAAATTGATAAAAAAATTATTTTTGTGTTCATGGGAAAATAAGGGAAGTATTCCTAAATCTTTTATGAAAACATTTTTGCCTGATAATCCCATTATCATCGAGGCTGGTGCGCACATTGGTATTGATACATGTGAGATGGCTAAATTGTGGCCAAAATCTAAAATATTTGCATTCGAACCAATTCCTGAGATTTATTCACAATTAATAAAAAAGACACAATCATTTGAAAATGTTAGATGTTTTAAACAGGCACTTTCAGAAAAAACCGGCGTTGTTACTATGAATGTTAGCAAAGGAGTGTCAGATGGTTCAAGTTCTATTTTAGAGCCCAAAGAGCACTTAGTATTGCATCCTGATGTTTTGTTTGAGAAAAAAATTGATGTCGATGCAATAACACTGAATGATTGGATGAAAAAAAATGAAATTAAACATATTGACTTACTCTGGCTTGATTTACAGGGTTTCGAGTTTAATGTTTTGAAAGCATCATCAGAAATATTGAAAAATGTAACTATGATTTATACCGAAGTTTCTATTGAGGAATTATATAGTGGAAGCATGCTTTATCCGGAATTTAGAAACTGGATTGAGTCATTTGGATTTGAAGTGATGAGGGAAGAATTGGTATGGCAAGACGCGGGAAATGTTTTGTTTAAAAAGAAAATAGATTTTATTGAATAATTAAAGATACATAACGAAAAATTTATTCAAATGGGTATCATTAAAAATAACAAAAGGGAAGAGTCAGTGAAGATTATCTGCTTAACTCCAGTAAAGAACGAGAAATGGATTTTACAGAAATTTTTACAAAGCGCTTCATTATGGGCCGATCATATCATTATTGTTGATCAAATGTCAGATGATGGATCAAGAGAAATCGCTAAGAAATTTTTAAAAGTAGATTTAGTAGATAATTATAGCTTAGTCTTTAATGAGCTGGACCGGCAAAAAATTCTCATAGCAGAAGCACGCAAAATACCAGGAAAAAAGATTTTTATTGCTCTTGATGCGGATGAAATATTATCAGGAAATTTTGCTGAAAATTTCGATTGGAAGGAAATAAAAAACCTTGCCGAAGGTACGAGTATTTATTTTAAATTTGTCAATTTATTGCCATCGAAAGGTAAGTATTGGGAGGGACCCTCTGAAATGCCATGGGGATTTGTGGACGATGGTTCGGATCATAATGGATTAATAATTCACAGCAATCGATTGCCATTATCAGCGAAGGGCACAAGTTTTAAGATGGATAATACGGTAGTGTTGCATTATCAGTTTGCTGATTGGAAAAGAATGGAAAGTAAACATCGTTGGTATCAATGCTGGGAGCATATAAATGATCCAAAAAAATCATCGATAGCAATCTATAGGCAATATCATCATATGCATTCAATCGAGGAGGATGATTTAAAAAGTATCCCGAGAGAATGGTTTTTAGAATATGAAAAAAATAAAATTTACTTAGAAAATTTTGAAGGGAAAGAGAGCTATCACTGGGATTACGAAGTTATCAACTATTTAAAATATCATGGACCGGAATATTTTTCCAGGCTTGATATTTGGGGTAAAGATTGGCAAAAATTAACCAATAATATTGAAAACAACGGAGCTATTAATCTTAGTCCGAAACAAAATATTTTTGATAAATTAGTGCTTTTTTATTTACAAAAAACACAGCGTTATTATTCGGAAAAGAATATACTTATATTGTTAATAGATAAAATGTTTAAGATTTTCTTAAAGTAATTAAGGACGTTATAAAAAAATAGTTATATAATCTTGAATTGTCGGTTTGAGGTTCCTGTTAAACAAAATTATGAAAAAAAGATTAATGAAAATTATTGAAATGTTACATCTTAGAGTTTTTGGGCATGATATATCGGATACAATGAGACAATTTTTAATGGATTTAAGCTGGTCTTTCGTGGGCGTTTTTTTTGCTGCATTTATGGGATTTATTGTCAATGTCGTAGCTGGTAGGGTTTTAGGACCAGCACAATATGGCGCATTTAATTATATTATTGGTTTGTCTGGGGTATTATCTATTTTTATCTATCTTGGGATGGATGGTACTACTGTAAAATACATTTCAAGTTCAAAAGAGCTTTCTTTCCAAAATAAAGTTATGTCCAATGCCATAATATTATTTTTTATCACTTCAATTTTCGTAGTGGTTATTTCTACAATTTTAAATAAATATTTAGCGCGAGCATTTAATATTGAACAATCAGTTATAACTATCGTTGTATTTTTTGCAACAGTACTTGGGTTGAAGGCAATTACCGATGGCATTATAAAAGGCCTGGGTAATTTTAAATATCAAAGTATTGTAAAAATAATCGAATCGCTCGTTATTAGCTTACTATTTTTTACAGTAGTAGTATTATTTGGACAAAAAAACTACATTGTCTGTGTATGTATATTGATTTTAGCTACTTTTATTACAGTAACGTTGTATGCCTATAAGCTAAGAAAAAGAATCGTTGGGTGGAATAAGCAAGTATTTAAGGTTATGTTTCCATATGCAAAATTAAATTTAACTACGGCGGTTCTTTCAATTTTTTCTGGATCAATCGATAAAATATTTATTGGTCGTTTTTGGGATGTAAATCTCCTGGGTTTATATTCGGCGTATCTCCTATCATCTGTTATGATTGTTTCACAAGTTACAGTGGCCATAGGCAACGTACTTTTTACCAGTGTTAATAAGTCTGATAAAAAAAGTGTTGTGATAGGGAAAATTGATAGGATCATGGCTATAATGTTTATTCCTATTATTGTGGTAATGTCTGTTCTATCATATACAATCATAAGGTTATTCGGTTCGGCTTATGCTGTAAATTATTTTTATATCCTGATGGTTGCGTTTTTGTCTTATTTGCAGATTTATGCCTGTTTGTATATGAATATTTCGTCCTCATCAGTTGCCAGCCTGAAAGCTTTTGCTAAATATTACTTTTTCAAACCAATTTTAATTATAGGATTGTTCGTAATTATATACTTATTTCAGAATAATAATCTTTTTTATGTTTTTTCAATTTTAATAATTTCTACCATATTTGATATTATTGTTTCGAGAAAAACATTTAGATTTTTAGAAATTTTATGATGTTAAGATTTTCTATTATAACTTGTACATATAATAGCGAAAAATATCTCAAAGAGACTATCGAGTCTGTTTGCACGCAGATCTTTAGAAATTTTGAACATATTTTTATTGATGCGGGGTCAACAGATAAAACCCTAAGTATCATTGAGGATTATAAAAAAAAATTTCCATCGCAGGTACATGTATTCCAACAAGAACCAAATGGAATATCGAGCGCAATGAATTATGGCGTAGAGAAATCCAGCGGAGAAATTATCTGTCATCTTCATTCTGATGATATGTTT
>Ga0268283_1000431_pt1 | contig 28884 bp, 25 predicted proteins | sample saktaG_13_FD_190140 | JGI IMG/M metagenome (GOLD analysis project Ga0268283, IMG submission 190140) | Saline water microbial communities from Sakinaw Lake, British Columbia, Canada - sak_2013_06_06_36m | ecosystem: Environmental > Aquatic > Non-marine Saline and Alkaline > Saline ... | reverse complement strand
AACAAGCCGTGATTTGCGTTTTGAAACTCATCACGATGCGCCTGTTTCGAGCATCATGACGCCAAAAGAACGTTTGATCACTGTTCCGGAAAATGCAGAGCGCGAAGAAATTTTGACACTTTTACACGACCATAGGATTGAAAAACTATTAGTAGTCAATGAACAATTTCATTTGCGAGGCATGATTACTGTCAAGGATATCCAAAAAGCACGGGAAAACCCATATGCTTGCAAAGACGAGCATGGGCACTTACGAGTAGGTGCGGCGATCGGAGTGGGCATAAGTGGTCAAGAGCGAGCTGAGGTTTTGGTAGCCTCCGGGGTAGATGTGTTGGTAGTCGATACGGCACATGGTCATGCGAAAGGAGTGCTTGATATGGTGCACTGGCTCAAACGACGGTTTCCAGATATCCAAGTGATTGCTGGAAACATTGCGACCGCAGCTGCGGCATTAGCTCTGGTCGAAGCTGGGGTGGATGCAGTAAAAGTTGGGATTGGTCCAGGTTCGATCTGTACCACCCGAATTGTTGCCGGAGTGGGCGTTCCGCAAATCACTGCGATTGCCAATGTGGCAGAGGCTCTGCAAGGTACCGATGTTCCAATTATTGCCGATGGAGGAGTACGCTACTCAGGCGACCTCTCCAAAGCCATTGCTGCTGGCGCGTGGTCTGTCATGCTAGGCGGAATGTTTGCCGGCACTGAAGAAGCTCCTGGAGCAGTAGAACTTTACCAGGGTAGGTCTTATAAAGCTTACCGTGGCATGGGATCTCTAGGTGCTATGGCGCAACCCCAAGGCTCAAGCGATCGTTATTTTCAAGAAGGTACCCGAGACGCCGAAAAACTCGTACCAGAGGGTATTGAGGGGCGAGTACCCTACAAAGGTGCTCTCGCGGCGGTCATGCACCAACTCATGGGAGGATTACGTTCTAGTATGGGCTACACAGGTTGTCGGACTCTGGCAGAAATGCGAGAGAATTGCCAATTTGTTCGGATTACTAACGCAGGTATGCGTGAAAGCCACGTACATGACGTAGCCATTACCAAAGAAGCCCCTAACTACCGGGTAGAATCGTGATTTCATCCCTCAAAAGTTTCTTTTTAATTTCTTTACTTACGGCCAATGTTGCGATTGCCTTCACAGAAAGTGAAATCGCGTTTCAAGACCGAATGCGGCGGCTAGAAGAGGAACTTCGTTGCTTAGTTTGTCAAAATCAATCTTTAGCGGATTCTCATGCTGAACTGGCCAATGATTTACGTCGCACAGTCGAAACCCTTGCTAAACAGGGAAAAAGTGACGATGAAATTTTGTTATTTCTTAAGGAACGGTATGGTGATTTTGTAAGTTATCGGCCTCCTTTTAACTTTTCGACTGCTCTTTTGTGGATTGGCCCGTTTTTCGTATTAGGACTAGGGGGGGTTGTCCTATATCTTCGTAGGAAAAAACCGCCTATCCAAATACTTTCTTCAGCAGAGGAATTTCGAATTCAAGAGTTGATGAAGCCTCTGAATCGTGTGGAGCCCTAAATGTTAGAAACTAGTGTTGTTATTTTTTGGATTATAATGGTAGGAATGACAGCAGTTGCTTCCTGGATTCTCGTATTGCCTTGGATCCGTCCAGCTAAATTGTATTCCAAAATAGATCGAAAAGCTCTCAATCTATCTATTTACAAAGAACGATTACTAGAGGTCAATTTTTATCATTTGAGCAAAGAACAACAGGAGGAAGAAAAAACCACACTAGCACGTGCTCTCTTAGCAGATACGGAAGAAAAAATTCCTAAAAATGAGGAAGATTCTAAGGATTCTATTACGCCTTGGTTTCTTGTGAGTTTATTGTGTATCAGTGCGTTACCTTTATATGGTTTTTTAGGTGGAGAGTGGGCCGGTCAATCTGCTAAAACCATTCCAGGTGAAATTTCTTCCGTCGAACAAATGGTAAACAAATTGGCAGAACGGCTCGCTTTACATCCTCAAGATCAACATGGTTGGAGATTATTGGGACGTTCTTATTTTGCTTTGGAGCGTTATGCGAAATCCGCTGATGCTTATGGAAAAGCATATGCTTTAGAACCAAAAGATTCAGATTTGGGGGCAGACTATGCAGAGGCTTTAGTCTTGGCTAATGGAAACCATGGTAATGTACAAGCACGCACGATTATCAGCCAAGTCCTTGAAATGGCACCTACCCACCCGAAAACACTTTGGTTATCTGGGATGGATGCCTTTCAAGAGGGGAAGTATCCTTTGGCTGTGAATGCTTGGAAAAATCTTTTGATTCAGTTACCCAAAGATTCAGAGCTTTTTGAGAAAATTCAAACTTCTATTGAGGAGGTAGAAAAACGGGTTACTCAATTTGAACATAGTTTACCCGTTCCTAATTTTCCTTAGTGGTTTTTATGATAGAAAAAATTTTTCAAGGGTTTTGCCTAAAATATTTTTTTGAAGTGGGAAGTGGCGTTTGTCTTTGGGCCGGAAATGAAGATACTAAGCAATGTTTGGGATACGCAATCGAAACCGAAAAAATGAATTTGAGTGAAAACACTAAAAAATGGCTTCTATATCTAATTGCATGGTTTGATACTTCTATTGATTGGTCTTGCCCGACCGAAATTGCTAGACATTGGACAGAAGAGGAGTATGCAAGATTTTTAAACGCTGCAAACAAAGGACTGCAAATGATCCAAATAGATCTACCAGAATTTAGGACTGTTTGGAATGAAAATTTGGTGGGATTAGAAAATGAATGAATTACAAGTAATTCTAATTGCTTTCAGCGTTAGCAGTATCCTTATTCTCTCTTTGCACCCAATTGCCAAACGAATTGGTTTAGTAGATATTCCTGGTGGTAGAAAACATCATTCAAGAGAAGTGCCATTGATTGGTGGAATATCAATATTTTTGTCTTTTATTGCTGCTCTATATTTTGCAGATTTACATCATCCTGGGATAGAAGGTTTATTGACAGGTGCTTTCCTTTTAGTGCTTCTTGGTGTCTTAGATGATTTTTACGAATTAAGTGCATGGCTCCGTTTTACAAGCCAAGTCATAGTAGCATTGTTAGTGTACTTTCTAGGAGGAAAAATTATTGAAAATGTAGGTTCTGTTTTTGGTGGAGATAACTTACATTTGGGTATCTTCGCTGTGCCATTTACTATTTTTTCAACGGTGGGCGTCATCAATGCGCTTAATATGATTGACGGTGTTGATGGGCTTGCAGGTAGCTTATCTTTAATCGCATTGGCGTTTTTTGCCATTTTCGCTAATTTAAGCGACCGCCATCCGACGTTCATGGTTTTGGCCGTGTTAGGCTCTGCCGTAATTGCATTCCTTCTTTTTAATTTTCGTCTTCCTGGACGTCCTTACGCGTTGGTCTTTATGGGAGACGCAGGAAGTATGTTTTTGGGGTTTGCCCTATGTTGGTTTGCCATTGGTTTATCGCAAGGAAATGACCGAGCAATGGCACCTGTGACTGCACTTTGGGTTTTAGCAGTACCAGTATTCGATACACTCTCGGTAATGATGAGGCGTATGCTAAGTGGAGCTTCCCCATTCAAGGCAGATAGAGGACATCTGCACCACATTCTGATGGGACATCTCCAAGAGAATCAGTACAACGTACAAATTACTGTGGGGGTTATTTTATTTCTGGCTACTGCGTTGGGATTAATTGGGATGTTACTAGAAAGGCTCCATGTGCCAGAAACCCTTTCTTTATCACTGCTCCTGGTGTGCTTCGTGGGTTATTTTCGATTTGTGTTGTTCTCTCATCAAAAAAAACGAGACACCCGCCTGGCCAACCAAGCGGGCGCACAAGAAAATTAAGGCCGAATACGACCTGCCACATCAGCAGGAACGCTTGGAACACGTCCTACACTGTTTTTCCGATACAGGTAGTCACCTACAAAACTACCGAGTACTGCGCTGGTCATCATTGAAAATTGGCTGCCTGCGATTGTTCGCGCGGTAATGGCAGCACCCATCCTGCCCACAGCAGCAGGCACCGTTCTGGCCACAATCATGCTACCTGGCAACATGTTGTGCACAATCACCCCTGCCAAAGCTCCCAAACCAATCGACAATACTCGATGGTCTAGCAGAGGCACTTCCGTGTTTTCACTTGCCATCGCATCAATGGCACGCATTGCTTCAGGTGGTACAGATTGTGGTGCTAATGCAGCCACAGGTTCTGCATTAACAGAGCCGACAATAGCAAGGGACACCACAGCAGGAAGTAGTTTTTTAATCATTTTCATTTACGTCTCCAGTTAGTTTTAGGTACATCTACTGAGGTCGGCTAAGAACTTCTACGCCCATCTTAGCTAGGATGACATAAGCATGATCAATAGCAAGACGTGCGTTGGCTTCTTGTAGCCAACGTGCCACCATGGTAGCAGCAGGTCCATCTATTTTGGAAATTTCCTCTACCGCACCGGATAAATCATCTTCTGTTAACCGATCAGTAGCCGAAATGACTTGTTGTTGGCGTGGCGTGGGTTTCGAACCTGAAGAAATTGTCGTTGCCATCCAACCACGTGCCCACTCTCCCCAAGTTTGCTCCCCCTCGAGCAAAGATTGAAGCTTTGGCAACAAAATCATGCCAAAACTATCGCGCAATTCCGCTACCGTTGCAACTCCAGTCCTCGCATGAGGAGTCAGAACATCCAATACCTCGGAAAGATCTTTCTTAGCCTGCCCTACAAGGCGAGCTAAAACTACTTCACGCTCAAAAGGGAAATGCCCTTGAATCGCGGTACGTAACTGAAGCAAAACCAGAGCTAGACGGTCAGTTTGTCTAACGTCGGCAAGTGCCTGTTCTACTTGAATAAGGCGTTCACGAGTATTTTGGAGAACTGGCCCGATTTGTTTTTCAAAAACACTCGTAGGCTGATCCTCTCCAAAAGCCATACTCAAGACACCTGATAGGAAAAACCCTCCAAGAGAACACCGTTTTGCACACCGATCTTGCATTCCAATCCCTCAAGGCATGTTTTTGCGTTCTTTGATAAAGCGTAGGTCACGCTCTACCCGTTGGATAGCCTGCATCAGCACGCTACTCTCTTCGCCCAGAAAGGTCTGTTTAGGAGACATAGTAAAAGCCACGTCCGGCAATGGCAAAAGATTTACCTTCAAGGTAGACACCTTGTATTCTCCACCCAGGTTGACAGTCATGACCGTGTCGATAATCTTACGTTGTAAGGAAGCATAAATCCCAGGGTTCGTACGTTGCCATTCTTCTACTTGTGCCTCTAAATAATCGTAATCTGCTTCGCTCAATTCCCGCGCCAAACCAAACTTAAAACTAAGGTAGGGAATCAAACCAACGTCTGTATTGATTTCTTTTAGCTTGTAGCCAGCGTAGCCTAACAGCTTAAAGAGTTGGACTGCATCCTGTTTAGAAACAGACTGTGTCAAACTACTTGCAGTGGGCGGTGTAATCCAAGAAAAGACGTTGTCGCGTAGTACCCCCCAGACCCACCCCACCGTTTGTGTCGAATAGTTCCAAACAGAGCCAATCACCGTGGGACGCTCATCCACTAGATCGACTGGTGCAGGGAGCTTAATGTCAAACCCACTGTCTAAAGCACCGTGATGTCGGCTAGAAGAGGTAGTAGCACTTAGGACAGTAGTGGGAGAAAAACCCAAAACCACTGACACAACCACGACCTGAATAAATGCGTTAAAAGTCATTTTTGCGCTCATTTGCTAGGGTTCATCAACGGTTTATAGTCACCAGGCGTAGGCTTGATTCGCGGGTCTTTTCACGAATTTCCTTCTCTGTCGGAAAGAGACCTAACTGCGCTAAGTAGCCACCGGGACCAACTGTAGATTCCCGGGTCGCCTCCGTGATGAATTCACGTAAACCAAAAACCAAACCCTTTCCCCTATAGTTCTTAATATGTGCCTTTTTCACCAAGAAATAAAGTGGGCGAGTGAATTTATATTGTTTATTAGAAACCGTTTCGTAGTTAGGTATCACACCGTCAAAGGGTTGGACCTTTAGAAACTCTTGGTGTTCTGTTGCAAACTTTAGTGGAATTGTTGCAAGCGTACCAGCCGGAGAAGAAGCCAAAGTCTGGACTACACTTCGGTCGTAGGGAGTATCTACTTCTGTGATTCTTCCATCCCCGCGCAGTGTAATACACTGTTTTACACGTACGTCAGCACGGAAGATCGTTTTAATTTCAGGAATAATTCGGCAAGCACCTTGAAGGATGCGATCTTCCATGAAACCACGCCCACCGAGACTAGGCACTGGAATAACAAAACGGATCTCTGTATTGGGCAGTTCTGGATCTATGTCACGCCAGCGCATGTTTTTGTTGGGGAAAAACTCGTTGAAATCTTTCGGTAACTCTGCAGCAATAGCCGTGTACAAGGTAGTTAAAGTGAGGGGATAATCCTGGTCATCTCGTCGGGAGACGATTCCAGAAGCTTCGTAACCCACTTGGATTTCAACAATGTCATTTACACCGTGAGATCGACAGGATTCAATCTCAGTAGAACGGATTCTTCGGGAAACCGCCACAATATCCGGAGTATTTAATCCAACACCCTCACAAAAGGACTCAATGCCTCGAGAAGAACCTCGGTTGGCAATGATCGCCGGGGGTAATCCAGCATTTTTGGTTAGGCTCTCCATAATGGCAGTAGTGTAGGACGCCATTAGCGTAGAGCCAATCATGTACATTACCTGTCCCGTAGTTCTCTCCGGTGGGACAGGAGAAGGAGACGTGCTCTCGGCCGCAGTCAGCGGAAGGGAGAGCACAGCCACAATAAATACTGCAATGTGTCTTGTGCAGCGTGTCATTTTACCCTGCATTAAACTCTACTCCTAAAAATTGAGAAAGCTTGATTCCAAAGGTCTATAAAATGGGGCGTATGGGAACAACACCTGCTGTAGGAGCTCCAATGGGACGTTGCATGGCTGGTGCTCGAGCAATAGCTCGTGCTACTGCAGCTGCTCGGGCAGCTGCTGCCTGAGTGGTAGCAGCCCTTGCTGCGGCTGCTCTAGCTCTGGCTTCTGCACGCCGAGCAGCCCGCAATGCTGCGTACTTCTTTTTCTTCTTCTCTGCTTTACCGTGGTAAATCAGGTACCGCTTCTCCAGTTGGCCGGTCAGGCGTGTCCGCATGTGTGGCCAAGAAAGACCCACTGCCAAGAGGGTAGCTAGTAACAATTCCACTACCATCTGTTTGGTAAAAAGGGAACTGGTCTCCATTCGTTTCAGGATCTCATAGCTAGACAACGCCAAAATACCTGCCCCGGCTACCAGCCCAATTCGCCCTACTGAAGAGGTAATCCACCACAACGTAAAGACTTGAACAAAAAACAATCCTAATCCTGTAAGGGTCTTGAAAATAACCGATCCCCCAGGGGTCATGACCCAATGATAATAAGAATGACCAAAGGGATTATACGTCATCATAACCAAAGATGCACTCGCCAGCCAGTGCACAAGATAGCGACGAGGTGTAAAATCAGTAAATACCATTGCCATTGGGGGAGGTGCCTCTTAGTCCAAGCTCGCCTTCGCAAGAACCCAAACATTTTACGACATTTTTTGGGTTCTCAACTAAAATCGGATTGCAAATTTTAGGATATTTGTCCGATAATGATGGGGTAGGTGGGGGGTTGCCTAGTATAGGCACCTAGACTCCTAAATTTTAGAGACAGAGAGGAATCGCAGTGAGTGGGCCCGCTTTTGGTATTCCTAGCCTCGCAGTGCGTTGGCTGGGCGCGTTGTTTGCAGTGCTTGCCACGTATAACCCGAGTGGTAACTCTTACGTCCACTGGCTAGTAGACCTTTCCGATCACCGTTGGTCGCTAAAGGCACTGGTTGGGATATTTCTAATCATGATGAACATGACTTTCTATTACGCGAGTATGCGTTCATTGCGTAGTAGTGGTATGTTCGCCGCTGCCATTTTTTGTATTACCGCAATTTGGACGCTGTTGGACTATGGTTATCTACAGGCACTGGCTTTTCAGACCTGGATCACGGTGATCTTGGTACTGACCGGTAGCATATTAGCCTTGGGTATCTGTTGGTCGCACATTCGAGGCCGCCTCTCTGGGCAGTCCGATTCCAACGACGTTACCCTATAGGTTTGGTGGAGCGCAGCCGTCCGGTCACGGATAGGTTGCACGAGGTGCTATGGTCTCTGATTGGCTCGGTCGTTGGTTAGGCAGTGTAGGACGCTGGTTGGGTCGCTGGATTGATATCCGGATTTTTAGGATTCAGGAAGGTTTCCTAACGTGGTGGATTGGCAGAAAAAAGCAAATGGCTCGGTGGGCCTCTTGGCACCACCCCATTTGGTTTTTTGCCCTAGTGGTAGTGGTCACACTTTTGGTTACGATGCGTGGTCATACTGGGCCGAGTGTGCCTCCCCCGGCACCAGCAGTGCCTACTGCTCTTCCGAAAGCTGCAGTCAAAATCAATCCAGGAATGGATGCTGCTATCGTCGCGGCTTTGGCAGGCGCGCGACAAGAATCTATTTCCCTCGGACAACGGAAAGTTTCCGCTCTGGTGAGTGGGGTTGGGCAACGGGTCCAAAACATTTTCGTGCCTTGGTACCTCTCGTTTGGACGTCGAAAACTAGAAGAGATCCGTGCTTACAACACCTTTGCCATGAGCTGGATCGGCGGTCTCGCTTCTGGCAACTTCCAAGACGAATCCCGTCGTATCCTGGTAAAAACCTTTGAAGATGAGTTTTCAGGCCGTGTTTTAACGCCCATGGAAACGAGACAAGCTCTCCAAGTTATTGGCCGTGAAGTAGCACAAGACTATGGATCTCGGGTGGTTTCTGCTCTCCAGACTCTCCAACAACAGCGTGGACTCTCCTTCCCAAAATGGCAAAAATACCTTGAAAGGTTGCCTTCTGGCCATTTGATGTTGGGAGAAAAACCTATGTTGGTACCTTTGCCTGCTCTAGCAGCACCTGATCCCATTCGAGAAGTTCTCGGAGAAGACATTGGTAAATCTTTAGTGGAAAGGTTTGCTTCCTTTCCCACCATCGCCGCTGACCATAGCGACCTTCAAGTCCGAGATGGTCGCAGTATTTTTGAAGTGGGCAGGAATGCTTGGGCTTATTACGGTTCCTATGTAATTTACTGGATTATCTTAATTTCCCTTATTCGGAGTGGTTTTATCCCAATCAACTTGTCGGGTGCTTTGGTAGGATGGTTGATCTGGGAAACCTTTGCGTGGGGTAGTTGGATCACTTGGGAATCTCTAGATTTTGAGCAAACGCGACTTCAGTTGGAACCAATCATCGTCCACCACTCCGATATTTACTTCTCGGGTATGCGATCTGCTCTCACTGACCCTGGGGACCAGGGACCATTTCAGGTGTTACATGCACTGGAGCGGAGTTGGGAGAGCCGCTAACTTCAGCATTCCCCATCATCGGGCGGAGTCGAGCCATTTGGGTTTCGATTTCCGCCGCTTCCTCTTCGAGCCAGTTTTTCCTCAAGCTCTTGTGTTCGTTTTCTAGCACTTGGTGGATCTCGGCCTCTAGTCCTGCACGGTGTAGGCTCGCGTCCGTTTGACTCAGCATGTAATCAATACTCAAAAAAGCAAAGAGAGTAGCTGCAAAGTTTGTTGCAACCCCAAAAATAGTTTGCGCCTCATGTCCGATGGCCTCTCCCGCTGCGGTCACAGCAGCTGCCACTGGAGGCCGAACCGTGAGACGTGCCAATAAAGGACGTGCCGTTCGTGCTTTAATGGGGCCACTTGCCGTGGCAACCGCTGCAAAAAGCTCAATTTCTTCCGTGGCAGGTGGCAGTCTTACGCCAGCAGTGTTCTTTGTAAGCAGAGGAACCGATTGCCCACGTAACAATACCATCGTGCGCAAAGTATCATTGACCACCGCTTCCACCGTAGGGCGCATCTCAGCCAACCAACGGTCATGGGCTGCCCGCAAAGCGGGAATGCCTCCTGCTGGGTGTAATACCAATTCTTCAAATTTTTCCGAAATCATATCATCCCAAGCAGAATCAATTTTTTCCAAACGAGGTGGTTTCACAAAAGGCAAGGTAATCGCGGTTAGCATCCCCTGGCGCATAAAACGATAGCCCGTTCGCCACCCAAAAGCCCACTCCCCAAACTCTGGCACGTGGCTATGAAAATCAGTGAACAACGGGTCTATGGCCGTGTCCAATCGTTCTGCAGCCGTGACAGTCAACAAACGAGTATCCCTCTCCAATAAAGATTGCGCGGAGGTGTTGATCTGCGAGGGAGAGGATGTGGCGTGCAAGGAAACCACTTCTCCAGTCGGCTGCTCGTGTGAAAGCGTAACGAAAACAGCAGTATACAACCCGATCCCAGCCAACGCGGCCGCAATTCGGGGGCTAAAGGCAAATCCGGCATTAGGTTGCATGTTTGTTTGTGTGCGGAGAAGCATAAGTGATTACTTTTGAAAAATGACCTATTTCAGGATAACATAAAGCATCAAGGCTAATAGGATATGCTATCCTAAATGCCTTGAGTTTGTCACAGTTTGAGGAGTTTTTTATGATAGAAGTTATGCCACAACTGTATTCAAACTTGTCCCACCCCTTTTTAGCATCGGCTCCCCAAAAAAATATAGAAGTAAAAATCGCTGCGCATTATCTTGATTTTATTTCCGGAAAAAGGATAGTGCGCATTTCGCTCCAACATTTTCATTATAGTGTTGACATCATAGATTCGTATAAATACTATTTCAATGCAGTGAAGCCTATCAAATTTGGAGAATTTGAGTTAGTAGACTATTCTTTGCCAAAGTATCATGAGGTTATTGGTTTTGACCTAATGCCTGTGTTTTTTCCTTCACTTTCGGAGCCCGTTGTCACAACGCGCCAATACCTAGATTTTGCAGATCTAAAACCTGGTAGCAATGTTTTGGATCTGGGTGCATATGCTGGTTTAACCTCCATCCTTTTTAAGGAATCCGTTGGCAAGTTTGGTACCGTGGTTGCCGTGGATGCGGACGAGAAGAATGTAATGGCAAGTCAAAAGAACTTTGAACTCTATCGTAAACTGACTGGAAATGGCATCGATTTAATCTATGGTGCTGCATGGAACCACTGCAATGGTTTAACTTTTTCCTCTGAAGGGAACATGGGGTCATCGGCGACAGCAGTGGTAGGATCTAGCAGAGGAGACGTAATCTCTGTAAAGTCATTTACCTTGAGCAAGATTATTGAAGTATCAGGGCTAAAGTCGGTTGACTTCCTCAAGTGCGATATTGAAAGAGCTGAATTGGTTGTATTTGAAGACGCTAATTTTTTTGAAAAATTTAAACCTAAGATAGTTATTGAAGCTCATATAGCTGGTGGTAAAGAAACCTCAGAAAAATTTACCAAAGATTTAGAAAAATATGGCTACCAGTGCAAGCGCGTTAATCAAACCGGGGTTGGATTGCCATTGTCTTTTTGTACGCCTCCCGAATAAAGTTTTCAATGTCCCCTTTCCCTAAAAAACGACCTCACCCTCTAGCTCCTCTCCTTGCCAGTTGAGGAGGTAAAAGAAAAACAAGAAAAAGCAAAGGCAAAAGCTTTTAGATCTTGTCTCCCCCTCGTCCTGACAGAGGATGGAAAAATTTCAACTACTTTTTTAGTTCATGTTCCCCCCAAAACTCGTTTTTCTAGGTAACGAAGAATAGCACTGGCCACATCTTTTCCAGTGGTCATTTCAATACCCTCTAGTCCAGGCGAGGCATTTACTTCCATTACCAAAGAACCTCGATGGGAACGCAAAAGATCGACACCGGCAACAGACAATCCAATGGCGCGGGTTGCTTTGATTGCAATAGTGCGTTCTTGGGGTGTGATTTGTACTGGAGCAGCAGTTCCCCCTCGGTGTAGGTTAGAACGAAACTCACCATTTTTGGCCTGGCGTTTCATGCTGGCCACAACTCGTCCGCCTACCACTAAACAACGGATATCAGCACCAGATGCTTCTTTAATAAATTCCTGCACTAAAATATGAGCGCGCAATCCGTGAAATGCTTCAATTACGCTGATGGCGGCTTGTTGGGTTTCCGCCAATACAACACCCATTCCTTGGGTGCCCTCCAATAATTTAACTACTAATGGAGGATCTCCTACCCAAGTAATTAAATCAGTCGTTTCCTCTTGAGAACTGGCAAAAGCACTTTTAGGGAGTGCAATACCGTTTTCAGCCAAACGCTGAAGTGTGTGTAATTTATCTCGTGCGCAAAGGATCGCCTTTGAACTGTTCAGTGAGTACACACCCATTCGTTCAAATTGTCGTACTACTGCTGCACCGTAAGCAGTAATAGAAGTCCCAATTCTTGGGATAATGGCGTCAATGTTTTCTAAAGGTTTACCTTGGTAGTGCACATGTTCGGCAGAAATATCCATGGCACATCGGAGCGTATCCACAACAAAGGCTTCGTGGCCTCTGGCGCGTGCTACTTCAAGCAAACGACGAGTAGAGTAAAGATCGGGCCTTCTCGAAAGAAGAGCAATTTTCATTTGTACATCGATCTAGCAATAAGATTCATCGAACAAACTCCCAATCTACTTTTGCCTGAGCTAAATTTTTGGCTAACTTTTTTGCTTGAGGCATTTTAGCGATGGCATTGGTTTTAGTTTTTTCTACGAGATGATGAAGTGCGGTTTCGCCATGTGTCAAGGCAGTTTCAATTTGACGCCGACGAATGATGATTCTATTTTTTAATTTTGCGATGATGATTGGATCGATTTCTTTATCTGGATCAAAAATAAATCTAGCTGCGATTTCGTCTCTCCATTCTAATAGTTGAGTCGCAAGCATTGAGCCAATTCCGGGAATCTCTAGCACTTGTAAGCCATCAATATCAGCTGCGGTTTCAATCCCGTAAGATTGGAGAGTTGCCTTATGACCATTTCCCATTCCTGCTATTTTTACATTTTCAATTCGAAATTGACTCAGGAATTGAGTGCGTTGATTTTCTTTTCGTTCATTTTTAAGCTGCAAGATTTTTCTTTTTTCATGTTCAGGTAAACCTTCGTATTCTGATTTTAATCTTGCCAATTCAGATCGTTTTTTGAGAAAAACTGAGTCTCCGGTAAAAAAAATCCATTCTTTTTGAAAAGAATTAAATTCGTGGACTGCACGATAGTATTTTGCCTGTAAAGCCTCTGGAAAATCAGTAGTGCGACGTAAAACAACTTCTAATATATTGGACATGATAACGGCTTCTCCAGGATTAGACCTAGAGATTGCTCCTAACGATCCAGATAGCCATTTGAAAAGATCGGAAAACCTAAGCTCCTTTAGTTTTAGTGGATCTCGAACGGAAATCTTCCGCAGAATAGAAAAATCAGCACCTTCCACACCTACGGAAAAAAACATAAACTTTTTGGCTTGTTCTCCCGTTTTGACATGCTCAGCTGCTCGCCACCAAGCATCCGTCGGACTACCATCTGTAACCAAAAAAATCCAAGGTCTGTAATAGCTAATGCCATTGGATTTGTAGGCGACTTTACGAGTCTCTAATAACCCTAAAGCGCGTTCAATGGCGGCCCCCATGGGAGTCTGACCAGAAGAAACCAGTGGAGGCGGAAAAAAATTGTCTGCGGTGGCGAAATCAGAAACTACTTCCACCGGGCCAAAGGAAATAATAGCGACTTCTACTCGCTTAATGGCCATGGCGTCTGCTATCAACTCCTCTCGGAAAGTTTGAATGCCGAGATTGAGCTGACGAATGGGTGCTCCGTGCATGCTACTCGAAGTATCCAGCAACAGAACGCAAGGACAACGCGGCTCTGGGTTCAAAGCAAATTCTGCCGCGGCGAACCCAATTCCTTGAGGAGGCGATTCTTGGATCACAACGTATACCTGCGTAAGTCTTATAGCTAAATCAACCGTGAAATAGTAAAAATATAAGCTCACCACAAACACTCAAAAGGCGACCTCACCCCCTAGCCCCCTCTCCCTAAAGGGCGAGGGGGAATAAGGAAAAGACTTTTTTTTTGTCTCCCCTCTCCTGGCAGGGAGAGGGGTTGAGGGTGAAGTCAAGGAAAAAATACAGCTATAACCCTTTTATTTAATTTTAGCTATATTGCTTCAATCTACAATTACACAACTTTATGGATAGGATCAATGGGTAATTGACTCCTTTGGCTGAGCAGGTGATCCTGTCCACGATGTTTCTGGTGGGATGTGTTCTCCCTTCAAAACTAAGGTTAAGGGTCCGAGCGAGGCTCCATCCCCTACTTCAGCACCATACAACACAGTGCCACACGCAGCAAGAGTGCATCGACTTCCGATCTTGACCTGACCGATTTTCATGATTCGGTCTTCGAAGAGGTGAGTCTGCGGGCCTGACCAAGCGTTCAGTTCCGAATAATCTCCAATTTCTACACAATCAAACTCCGTAAAATCGGTTGTATCTAGGTACGTGCCTCGACCAATATGCACGCCTAAGGCACGCAAAAGGACGGGCAACATTGGAGTACCACGCAAGAAATCCAAAAGGTTGGGTACTGAGATAGCCTCATATAAGCTGGTCACTGCTTCTGATACCCACACGAACGAAGCCCACATTGGCACGGCTCTGGGAACATATCGACCGATTACGATCCATTTAAGCAATAAGATAAAAAGGAAAGTCCAAGCACCATAGATCAGTCCACCGACTGCTAAATCCCAAGCAAACACCCAAAAAGATTCGTGCACTGCATCCTCAAAACTTCGAAGCACGATCAAGTACCCTACACCGATCGTAAAAGCAAGGGGCAATACAATGCGTATTGTTTCTACCAAGCCTCTTCCTACTCTCCTGTACCACGGAGGTTGAAAAGTTAAAGAATCCGGAAACCCACCTATACTCTCACGTGCTGGTAATCGAATGGCTGGAGAACCTACCCAAGTTTCTCCCTCTTGCACTTCCTTTGGTGCATAACTTTGCACACCAATCAAGGCGTTTTCAGGAATGATCGTACCATCTGGAACATAAGCACCGTTTCCCACAAAGCTACGATGTCCGACCACTGTGGCTTGCATAGTCATCCAACCCCCCTCGATCTCGTCATCCCCAAGCATGACCGCGTCGGCGATGAAGGTTTCATCCCCTAGCGTTAACATGTCAGGTACTACGCCCATCGCGGTTGAAATTTCGGCATTTTTTCCAACTTTGGCACCAAGGAGACGATACCACCAAGGCGCGTACACCGTGGCATACACCCCGTGCAAGATCTGCATGCTGCATTCTTGGATTTGATTGGCAAGCCACTTCCGATAATATAAACCACTATGTATAGGCCAGCTGCTTGGAAATAACTTAGGTAGAGCGACCCAACGGATAGCAGCGGACAACAATGCAGTTAATAGGATTAGTGCCGCGCTTGCAGGAATCGCTAAGAGAAAATAACGGATTGCCACGATCCACGCGCTGTCCTCTCCTGTTAAGAAATTGTCATCCAAAGCATCCACGATGATGAATGTGGGAAAGATTGGGATAAAAAAGAGAATAGCCACCAACAAAGCACCTAGTACGTAGCCAACCGTCTCCATGTGAACACGCGATCTACTGACAGAAGGTCGGCGTGGGCGTTTCATAGGATCGATATACCCAACCAATCGTGCAGGTGACCCTAACCAGTGCTCTCCGTCTGGGACATATTCTCCCTTTGACAAAGAAGACAATCCATCCAATTTGGAGAACGCACCTACGGAAGTATTACCTTCCAATATTGAGTAGGAACCTACGGAAGCTTCACGCCCGATGTCGATTCTGCCTACGACCAGTTCACCTCGTTCTACGGAGGCATTCTCTAAATTGACCACGTTACCGAGGCTGGCTCCGTCTTCAATCGTGAGAAGAGAAGGGACACGTAGCGTAAGAGACCCAATAACCACTTCTGAGCCTATCTTTGCGCCTAACGCACGCAAAAAATAGGTTTGAAGCGAACAACCTGACAACAAATAAATGGGAGCCACTCCAACCAACCGTTCTGATAGCCACCATCGAAAATAAGTCTTTCCCCACAATGGATATCGCCCTGGGGCAATGCCTTTACCAACCGTACGTGATCCCAAAATAGCCACCACAAATGCAAGCAACTGTCCTAGGATAAAGACTAAAACTGAGGAGAATGATGCCCACAAGATCGAATCGTCTGGGTCTCCGGTGAGGTAGTGATAGACAAAAAAAGGTGCAAGCCAGTGGGCTATATGCAAACAGACCAAGAAAGGAAGCATAACGCCTTGAGCAAAACCACAAGCGGTTCGTTGCCAACCATATATCTTCCAAACTTGAGGAGTAGAGTTCTCCTGAGAGGAAGAATTTGAAGATTGTGAAGATTGAGCTTCTAAGGCATCTGCAATTTGTCCAACGCTTCTAAGGCGATAAATTTCTCCCAAGGTAATTCGTGCGAACCGACTATCCTTGCGTAAAAAAGAAACAAGACGAGCCGCTAGCAGGGAATGCCCCCCTAGATCGTCGAAAAAATCTGCCTCCCGTGTAATCGGTTGACCAGGAAACACATGTTTGAGTGCTGCAAAGAGTACTATTTCTGCTTCTGTGGTTGGCTCTTCTGTTTGAATTTCTTCAGAGACGACTAGGGGTAACACGGCCAATGCCTTTCGATCAATCTTGCCAGAAGCGAGGCGTGGCATTTCAGAAAGCACTTCAAAATGGTTGGGCACCATGTAAGGAGGCAACTTGTCCTTTAGTGCCTTGCGCCATGTTGCCGTATGGTTTTGATCGGCAATACAAAAAGCGACTAGTCGGTCTATCCCCTGTTCTCGGCGCATGAGCACCGCAGCAGTGACTACACCTGGTTGTTGAGCTAAAACGGCCTCGATTTCTCCAAGTTCAACCCGAAATCCTCGAATTTTGACTTGATTATCAATGCGGCCTAAGTAGTGAATATCACCCAAGGAATCTACACGCACGAGATCCCCTGTTCGATAAAGCCGAGACTCCTTTGGAGACCTAGCCCAGGGGTTATCGATAAACTTCTCTGCCGTAAGCTCTGGACGACCGAGGTACCCCTGGCCTACTCCGTGGCCGAAGATACACAACTCTCCTGGTTCTTCTACGTTGCACAGCTTTCCTTCTTCGCTCAACAACAATGCGCCATAATTGGGGAGAGGTTTTCCAATAGTGACAGACGTATTGGGTTGCAATGTAGTAATGGTTGCAGAAACAGTGGTTTCCGTTGGGCCATAAGTATTAAAGAGGGTGCAACCCGGAGACGCAATACGATCTACTAAAGATTCTGGGCATGTCTCCCCACCCAGGTTGAGGATCCGCAAACTTGAAATCTTTTTGGGAAACAAGGCTACCAAAGTGGGGACAGCGTGCAACACAGTAATGCCTTCGCGCTCTAACACCCCCGGTAAGGCTTCTGGATCATTGGCTAAAGTTTTTGGCGCGATCCAAAGGGTCGCTCCGACCAACCAAGAAATCCAAATTTCTTCGAACGACATGTCAAAAGCAACTGAAAAACCTTGGTAGACCCGATCTTGAGCAGTGATCCCGAGAATGCTGTTCTCACTTCGCAAGAAATGGCAAATACCTTCGTGCTGGATCACAATCCCTTTGGGTTTTCCAGTCGAACCAGAGGTATAAATGGCATAAGCCGGATTTGTAGGCAAACGTTCGGCACACCGGAGCCATGTACCGGTCGGTTCCGCTACTAAGTCTCTTGGATTCAAGGTGGCTACGGGCCAATCTTCGACACCTTGCATTTCAAGTATAATGGCCGTCGCACCCGCATCTAAAAGGCAATCTTGAATACGAGAACGTGGCGCGTCTGCATCAAAGGGAAGCCAAGCCGCACCAGCTTTGCTAATGGCTAGTTGCATGACGAGGAGTTGAATCCCACGTGGCAACCACAACCCTACAAACTGTCCAGGACGAATCCCAAAATGGATTAGGTGATGTGCTGCGCAGTCGGCAGCACGATCTAACTCCCCATAAGTAAGAGAGTTTCTTTCAAAAACTAGGGCTACTTGGTTAGGGAAGCGTTTTGCAGTATCTTCGAATATGTCTGGAAGTGTTTCAGGTCGAAGTAGATCTGGGCGATCCTGGCCGAGCAAAAGTAGAGTGGACAATGAAACCATCCAATGGGCTGTGTTTTCAGGAGTAGTCTTCCAAGAGAATACCACATACGGCTAACTAGCATAAGTGCTAGGCTTTGGAAGGTTTGCTAGTCCGTATATTTTCTTAAGGTGTGTTATGAATTCACGAAAATTATTTTCTTTTATCCGAAAATTTAACATTATGCTCATCTTTTTTGTAGGCATACTTTCTCTTGGACTACTCACTATTGTTGCGTCTTTCGTATTACAAGAGAGAATGAGTACAAAACATGTCAACAATGTGTCAAACGTTGCTGGAGAAGAAGTGAAAAAATTAAAAGTTGAAATAGGGGATTTCGCTCGTATAGAAGGAAGTCAAGTATTTAGATCACCTATTTCTGTAAAGCAGGAATACTCATTTAGCTATGGGTCAAAAGAAGCTAGTTCAATTAGAAACTATTTGTTTTTCAATCAAGAAAATAAGTCAACTTACTGGCTAAAAAACGGTAACGATGCTTTGATTTTGTCCGCTGATTATCTCCCAGAATCCAATTATAATTGGACACAAAGAACGATAGTTGCTTTTGTATATGTTATTGTTGAAAAAGATACAAACAGTGATGAGAGATTTACTGAAAACGACCTAAAGAATATTGCTATTTCCGATGCCAATGGACTGAGATATAAAGTAATTCTTAAAAATGTTAACCGTCTTAATGGACTCAGTTTATTAGAAAATGGCCACATACTAATATTTTATTCAACTGTATCTGCTGTTAAAGTGGCAGAAGTTGATTTGCAACTACAACAGATCCTTAGCGATGTTGAAATGACGATTTTGAATGACAGAAAGAAATGATTTAGGATGTGGCTAAATTCTCCGAAAATTAACCATGAGTGAATCCTATTGAACAAATTTTTGCAAAACTAAAACAACAACTTGGTAAAGTTGCCAAACGAACCCTTGATACCCTTTTGGCTGCCATTGGTGAAGCATTCGACTTTTTATCTCCAGGTGAATGTTCTCGTTATTTTCTTAACTCAGGATACCATCAACTTAACAGAGAAATTCTCTAGTCAATTTTCGGAGGAAAATGGGGATATTTTTTGGTGCATGTACAGAGATTTGCTTCAAACGCCCAGAAGCACCATGCGTTAAAATAACTTGCTGAAGTGGCACGCTAAATAAATTGGCTAAAAAACGAAGCAGTCTTGCATTAGCCCGTCCTTCCAACGCAGGTGCAGCCAAGCGAATCTTCAGTGCATCTCCATGCAGCCCAACCACCTCATCGGATCTCGCGCCAGGCTGAACATGGATCCGCAATTTTAGATCCTCTCCTTCCCAACGTACGCAAGGGTTCATGTTTTATCCAGAAGATAAAAACTTCCCAAAATCTTGAAGTGGCAAAACCAGCAGTAATGAAAGCAACTCAAGGACAACCAGTGCCACCATAGGAGAAAAGTCTATACCAGAAACCAGAGGCAATCTCTTTCGGAGTGGATTCAAAAGAGGGTAATTAAGGCGATAGAGAAGTGCCTCTAATGGATTCTGCCCTGCTTGAAACCAACTCATCGCTATTTCTAAAAAAATTGAAAATACGAAGACGCGGATGAGTATGCCCAATAGTGCTGCGATGCTTTGGATAACGGTTCCTACGACAGAATAAGGTTCTCCGATGATAACCGCCACTAGAGTATTCTGTATAAATTGTAGCGTGAGCATCAATAAAAAATTAGCCCAATCAAAACCAAAACTTCCTGGGATTATTCTGCGTAGGGGCAACAAAAGACCACTGGTAGCACGGAGCAACATTTGGGCAAATGGGTTCCGAAAATCTGCACGCACCAACCCGAGCAAAAATCGAAGCATGAGTGCCAGTATGTAGAAGCCAAAAGCAGTATCAATGAGGAAAACGACTGCATTTTGGAGATAGTACCAACCCATTTGCTAAACCTCCTCACCTAAAATCACGGCTAACTCTTGAGACCTCGTTCGCGCCGCATCCAATGCAGAAGAAAACAGACTTGAGAGTCCACCACTTTCAAGTACTTCTATGGCACGCTCTGTGGTGCCACCCCGAGAGGTAACGCGTGCCCGCAAAATAGAGAGATCTTCTTCACTCTCCAACGCCATTTTGGCTGCACCAAAAGCAGTTTGCAAGGTAAGGAGATGAGAAACCGATCTAGGCAGACCTTGAGCAATGGCAGCTTGTTCTAATATCTCCATCATCAAGAAAAAGTAGGCAGGACCACTGCCAGACAAGGCAGTCACGCTGTCTAGCAAATCCTCGTCCTCTACCCAAAGAGTAAGACCCACAGCGCGCATTACTGATTCTGCTTGGCTGCGTTGTTTTGCTGTTACTTCAGAGCGTGCGTATAAAGCAGTCGCCCCACTTTGCACCAAAGCAGGAGTGTTTGGCATGGTTCGAACTAAGGATACCCCACCACCAAGCCATCGATCGAGATCTCCACTTCGTACACCCGCAGCGATCGAAATGACCAATGGTCGCTTTTCTTGCACCATAGGAGCTAAAGACTGTGCTACTGATTTCAGTATTTGCGGCTTGACTGCTAAAACCAACACATCTGCGATCTGAGCTACTTCTTCGTTCGAAACTACCGCACGCACGCCGAAACGCGCTTGCACGAGTTCCCTTTGGTCTTCCCCTGGATCTGCCACACACAACCGCGCTGAATTAAAGCCTCCGGCGATCAACCCGCCCAACAAACTTCGGGCCATGTTGCCACCACCAATAAAAGAAATCTTAGTTTGGGTCATAGGATCCTCCTTTGGATACAGTGTACCGAAAACCGGTGGTACAATGTCACCATTCGAAAGGTAGTGGATACCCAATAGGCCATAGAAAACCATGCAGAATCCACCAGAGTCACAGATTGAACGACGTCTCCACCGTCTGGAAGCACACCTAGAGCAGGAAAACCCTGTTTTGCTCGACGTAGTCAAGAGTTTTCGTGCACTAGACAGGATTGCTCGTGGAATTGGTTTTATGCACCACGAGGAATCTTATGCCAGCTACGTACCTTGGTGGCCTATTGTAACCATTCTGGGCACTTACTCTTCTGGCAAATCTACCTTCATTAACGATCACCTTGGATTAAAACTGCAGTTGACGGGCAATCAAGCGGTCGACGACAAGTTCACGGTCATTTCGTACAGTGCTGAAGATACCGTTCGCATCTTGCCTGGGTTGGCTCTTGACGCGGATCTGCGATTTCCTTTTTACAAGATCAGTCGTGAGATCGAGTCGGTAGCTACTGGTGAAGGTAGGCGGATTGATTCTTACCTTCAGCTTAAGACCTGCCCCTCTCGGCAAGTCAAAGGCATGATCTTAATTGACTCCCCAGGGTTTGACGCCGACGAGCAACGCACCGCAGTTTTGAGGATCACAAAGCACATCATTGGATTATCTGATCTGGTACTGGTCTTTTTTGATGCTCGACATCCCGAAATGGGCACGATGCAGGACACGCTGCGCCATTTAGTAGGGGAGGCGATCCACCGGAACGATTCCAATAAGTTTTTGTATGTCTTGAATCAAATTGATACTACCGCCCGAGAAGACAACGCAGAGGACGTTGTGGCTTCTTGGCAACGTGCTTTAGCTTCTAAAGGTTTGACTGCGGGGCGTTTCTATCGGATCTATAGCCGTTCCACCTTCAATCCGATTGAGAACCCAAATGTTCGTGCCCGGTACGAAGCCAAGCGAGATTTGGATTTAGCAGACATCGAGCGTCGCATTCATCAAGTCAGCGTAGAAAGGTCTTACCGCATCGTGGGTGCCTTGGAACGCTCATTGGTAGAAATGGAAGACGCAGTAATTCCAAGACTTCGGGAAATGATCCAAAACTGGCGCAACCTTGTTTTGACTTCAGAAGCGATCCTGGCAGGTGCTGCATTCCTCACTATTTTGTACTTTGGGGTGGGCATTTCTGACTTGCAATCCATGTGGGAGAAGATCCGCGCAAATACCCCTGTTTTTTGGGGAACAGTCGTTTTTTTAGCTCTAGGTCTTGGCTGGATTCATTTCCACGTTCGAAAGTTTGCCGCTTTCCTGGTGACCACGTGGGCACGCCGTCAACTGCATCACGAGGAACGCCTAGAAAATTATTTGGCTGCTTTTGCGAAGAGCACTAGGTTTTTCCGAAGTATTTTCTTGTCCGAACCTGCGGGTTGGAATGCTAAAGCTCGACACACTTTGTACGACATCATGGGACATGCAGGTGGATATGTACAAAGGCTGAATGACCTTTTTACTAATCCTTCTGGGAGTAATGAGGAAGCTGACAACAAACCAACGGAACCTCCAGCAGAGTCCGTAAACACTTGATTTTAGATTTTGTTTTTGGTATCCTACTCATTCTTTAGGGGGCGACACTGGTTTCGACGGGGGTCACAAAACCTAAGGTGCATGCCGAGGCGTAGGCAACCTCGTAAAATTACCTGCAAAAAACATAGTTGCCAACGACGACAACTTTGCACTTGCCGCTTAGTCGGTAAGCCTCTGACTGAAGCCGTGTCCGTGCGTTCAGGCTCGAAAGGGCATTCAGGGGTCACCTCTCACGGAATCGCAGCGAAGTACGCCTGGTGCTGGACTGCTAAAATTTTTCAGGATCGCGGGCTGTCTTCCTTGTCTGTCAGGAAGCAGTTTGCTAAATCCAAAGACAGACTACGCATGTAGTACCAAGGGCAGAGGATTTTCGGACGCGGGTTCAATTCCCGCCGCCTCCACCAATTCAGTCCATCAAACCTGGTTTCTTCGAGCTACCCCAGAAGCGATTGCGGCTTGAGCCACTGCAGTGGCCACGCGAGAACGCAATCTCGGATCAAACGGTTTGGGTAGGATGTATTCCTTTCCAAATGCCAAAGACTCCTGACCATAAGCAGCAGAAACTTCTGGAGGCACTGGTTCCCGTGTCAGATCACGCAAGGCATAGACTGCTGCGATCCTCATGGCAGGGGTAATTTGTCGAGCCCTAACGTCTAATGCACCCCTAAAAATGAAAGGAAAGCCAAGTACGTTGTTTACTTGGTTTGGCAAGTCTGTACGTCCAGTGGCCATGATCAGATCAGACCGAACTGCGTGAGCCCGGGCAGGAGAGATTTCTGGATCTGGGTTAGACAAAGCAAAAACGATGGGTCTAGGTGCCATGGATCGAATCATGGATTCGTCCACTAGGTTTGCAGAGGCAACCCCAATGAAGACATCCGCTCCTTGCATCGCTTCTGAAAGGGTGCGCTCATCACAATCGCTGGCAAATTCGCGTTTATAAAGATTTTTTGGGTGTGACAAGTCTTCTCGACCGTGGTGCACGACTCCACGACTGTCTACCAATAGGATATTACGCCAACGAGCACCAAGCGCGGTCAACAACCTTAAGGAAGCAATGCCCGCAGCACCCGCACCAAGGCACACGATTTTGGCTTTTGCTAATGTTTTTTCCTGCAATTCCAACGCATTCAAAAGCGCAGCCGCAAGAATGATCGCGGTGCCATGTTGATCATCATGAAAAACGGGAATGTCTAGGCGACTGCTCAGCGCATCCTCAATCTCAAAACACTGTGGCGCTGCAATGTCTTCTAGGTTAATCCCGCCAAAAGTCGGAGAAATGGCAACCACTACTTCAATAAAGTGTTCTGCAGAATGTGCGTTGACTTCAATGTCGAATACATCAATATCAGCAAACTTTTTGAACAGAACGCCTTTGCCTTCCATGACCGGTTTTCCAGCCAAAGCACCCACATTTCCTAAACCCAGTACTGCTGTGCCATTGGTAATAACGGCGACTAGATTGGCTTTAGCGGTGTATAAATACGCGGCGTCTGGATCTGTAGCGATCTCTCGGACAGGTGCCGCTACTCCTGGACTATAGGCAAGCGACAAATCCCTTTGAGTATCACAGGGTTTGGTAATCGCAATCGCAATTTTTCCGGGTTGTGGCTTTGCGTGATATTCGAGGGCAGCCTTCCGCAGCGTATCTGACATGGCCTACTTCTTTCCGTATTTTCGTCGGAAACGATCGACACGCCCTGCCGTATCTAACACTCGACTACGAAGCTCTCCAGTGTAGAAGGGATGGCATGTCGAACATACTTCTACGTGAAAATCTTTTCCGAGCGTAGACCGCGTTACAAACCGATTGCCACATCCGCAAGCTACATTCATTTCTTTGTATGTGGGGTGAATATCTGGTTTCATGTACACCTCTTTTAGTGAATCGATGCGCGCCGCTGCCGAAGTCTCTCCTCGGTACCGCACGCTAGGCCGTGTATTTTAGCAAAACCAATTCAAAAATGCTTCCTTCGTGAGCTTTGCTCCTGACGCCGACCCTTCCACCGTGAAATTCTAAAATACGACGCACAATGGAAAGACCTAACCCACTTCCTGGTTGTTTCGAAACTGCTTCTGTGTGGTGAATGCGGACAAACTCTTGAAAGAGTTGAGCCTGATCCTCTTCTGAAATTCCAATCCCGTTATCTTCTACCTCTACATGTACATTTTCATCTATTGAATAGATCCGTAGGATAATCTTTCCGCCATCGGGGGTATATTTAATAGCATTCGTTAGCAAATTGTAGATTGCTTCTCGAATGAGTCTGGGAGAAACAGAAACATATATTTCGTCGTTAGGAATTTCAGAAGTCAACACATGATTACGTGCTTTTGAGAGATCTTCTACTTCTAAAATAATCGTGTGAACAATTTCTAAAATATTTGTTTTTTGGATATGATCGCGCACCTGATCGGATTCAAGAGACGCTAAGATTTGCAAGTCATGCAACAGACTAGATAATTCATTCATTCTTCGTTCTGCACGTTCTAACCAGTGCATTTGTTGATCGGTAATCGGCCCACCTATTCCTGATTTTAAGTTATAGATGTGTTGTATTGTGGCTACCACTGGAGATTTCAAATCATGCAAAGCAATATGTAAAAAATCACGCCTCAAATTTGAAATTCGATGAATCTCCGCATTTGCTTCTCGTAGACTCTTTTCACCGGCGCGTAACAAACTAACAATTTCGGTTGCAATTAGAACAGTTGAAAAAAACAGTATACCATAAAATATAATGATACTAGGATGAATAGGAAATGGAATTGGTGCTATTCCAAACCATTCCAAGATAGCAAGAGACATCAATAATGCGTAGGCAAAAACGGCGTGACCTATTGTTGCTCGTGTAGATAGTAACAAAGCGGAGATTAAAAGATTAAGAATATAAAGTGGTAAAAAAGGAGAGTGAATTCCTCCCAACATCCAAAGAGCTACTGTTAATAAAATAAAATCTAATCCAATCGTAAAATGTGCCATGCCCACCAGAAATGGGTAGGCATTTTGAGCATTCTCCAGATTCCGATAAGGTCTTACTATTAAAAAATTGATCGTATTGCAAAAAATTAAGAAAAGAGCTAACCAAGAGAACCAAAGAATAGTTTTCCTTTCCATTGGAATAAACCGCGTGGATGTGAGCATGCCAAGTGCAACCAAAAACCGGAGAATGGAGTACAAATAAAGACGTTCTCCTAAAAGTTGGTGGTGCACGAGGAAACTGGCATTTTTTCCAAAATTGGAAGAATTAGAAGTTTTGATTTCAGTAGAGATTGTCATTTTTGGTTTACATGCTCTATCCACTCTTTAGAAGAAACTTGCATCGTATAAAGTATCCATGAAGGAAAAAGACCCGTCACTAAAACGATGAGAGAAAATAATATGGCAATTCCCAATTCCCGTGGCCGAAGATCTATCCATTCTCGTCGAATAAGTTCTAAAGGTACGCCAAAAAATAAATGTCTGTATAGACCAAGAAAGTAAGCAGCACTGACCACGAGAACAAACAAAGCTGTGAGACCTGCGCCTACGTGGCTTTTGAACATTCCAATCAAAATGAGCCATTCTCCTGGAAATCCACTTGTACCAGGCATACCCAAACTAGCGAATCCTAAAAACAAAAAGAAACCCGATAAAATAGGTAAAATCTTTGTTAATCCACTTAAATTTTGAGAATCGGTACTTCCCATTCGTATTTGAAGAAAAGAAAGTAAAAGAAACGCGCCTCCACTGGCAAATGCAAAATTCAGAAGTTGGAACACGGCTCCTTGTAACCCGGAAAGATTAAAGGAAGCGATGCCGAGTACTACCAATCCCACGTGCGAGATACTCGCATAAGCCAACATTCGACGTGCATCCGTTTGTGCCAAAGCTACAAGCGCACCCAACACAAGGCCAGTCGCACCAAAACCTGCCAACAACCAATGAAATTCATGTGCGGCGCGAGGAGCCAATGGGATTAGGAAACGAATGAAACCATAAGCACCTAATTTAAGCCCAGTAAGCAATGCAATAATAGGGATTGGGCCTTCCATAGAAACCAATGGCAACCAAGTATGAAAAGGAGGCAAAGGAACTTTCATACCAAAACCAATTAGAAAAAGGAAAAACACAATAATTTCAGTTTTTGCAGAAAATGAGTGTGTTAGTAGAGTAGGGAAATCAGAAATCCACTTTTCCTGAAATCCGAGCAATAGGAAACCAAAAAGCAAAAATGCTCCTCCAGAAAGCATCAAGAGTACATATTGCACCGCTGCATGATGTCGATTTTTTCCAGTACCCCACCCTTGAATGAGGAAAAATAAAGGTATTAACGTACATTCCCAACAAAAGAGAAAAAAGATGGTGTCTAAAGCACAAAAAATTCCAAGAGTGAGTGTTTCTAACATAAGTAGTAGACTGTAATAGGTCTTCCTTGAATTTTCAGATTCGATCTCGATTTGAGGAAATTTAGAAGCTATCAATACACCGAAGAACAGAAACGCTGTGGTTGGCAAAAAAAATAAAGAAATACCGTCTACCCCTAAAAGAAAATGGATACCGAGATCTGAAATCCAGTCCATATGAACTAACATCTGAAATCCGGTTTTCGTAGAGTCAAAATTTTCTACTACCAACAAAGAAGTAAGAAGAGTGAGGAGCGAGACCACTGTAGAAAACAAAAAATAAAAACGTGTAGGAACCAAAATCCAAAGAAAAATAATTCCAAAAATTGGAAGGAAAAACAAAATTGTAAGCAAAGGAATGTCCATTACTCTTGTCCAAGAAATACTGTCATCGTTTGAACTGTGGTATCAATTAAATCGATCCAAGGTTCAACATAAAATCCTGCGGATAACAATACGACGACAATAGCAGCACCGACCCAATATTCCATTGGTAAAGTCCTTTCCACTGCCGTTAAGTATCCTTCTGGTGTGGGTGCAAGAAAAGCGCGCTGAAAAGCCCAAAGTAAAAATCCAGCAGCTACTACGTTTCCGAGCGCAGTAGCAACCGCAGGAAAAGCACCAAATTGATCAATTACAGCGTCTAATACCAAATGAGCAGCATCAAAGCCTGGAGTACCAGGCATGCCAATAATAGATAGGCCGCAAATCAAAAAAGTAATTGCTAAAAATGGTATACGATCAAACAGTCCACCAAGACGATTCAAATCGGTAGATCTCGCTCGGCGAAATACGAAACCTACCATGAAAAGCATTCCAGTTACCGCTAAACCTGTCGTTACCGAAAGTAAAAGTGCTCCTTGAATGCCAGTTTTTCTGAGGGTAAACAATCCTACAATGATTAACCCCGTGTGGCTAATGACTGCAAATGATAATAATCTACGCAAATTGTTTTGGAGAATGGCAAGAATAGCTGCATAAAATACACCCGTCATTGCCGTCCCGACTACGTAAGGCCTCCAAGCCAACGCAGCATGTGGGGTCAGGGGGAATAAAAATCGTACCATGGCGTAAATACCAATCTTCGTCCCTAATAAAAGTACTGGAGCAATCGCTACACTTCCTCGGTGTACTACATGTGGAAGCCAACCGTGGAGAGGAAAAAGAGGCGTGCGCAGTGCTAATCCGTAAAAAAATAGAAAAAAGGCTACAGATTGAAATTTTCCGACAGGTGGTGTTTGTACTAAGTCAAAAAGATCAAAACTCCATTGCCCCGATAGATCAGCATGATTCCAAGCGAGTACACTAATTCCAGAAATAAGCATCCCTAATCCTAATCCTTGAAACTGCAGAAATCGAGTCATGGCCAATGCACGGTCTTCTTCATCCGCTGTTGACCACCTTCCAATGAACAATGAAACCAAGGTTAGTTCTGCAAGAGAAGCACCCACAAACCAAACTAAATTTAAAGTGGTCAACATCACCATAATCGGTGCTTCTGAGGAAAGAATCAGCGTAGAAAGAACGCCAGAAGAATGTAGCCGCCGAACTGATCCGTACCAAGTCATCATGAAAATAATGAATGCAGCCAATAAAATAAATAAAACACTCATTCCATCTACGGCAGCGTGGTAGTTAAGAAATGAGGCGTGTTCTGCAAATTGAAAATCTGCTATGGATTGATTTATTTTTTGATATAAAAAGATTGCCAACAGTAGTTCTAAGCCTGAGAAGATTCGTACCAATACAGTAATATGTTTCCACTCTCTAAACCAAAAAACAAATAACCCGCCAACAAAAGGAAAAAATTGCAAAATGCTCAAAATGGGATAGGGAGACTGTACAGACCAAGCTACTTCGTTCATAGAATAATTGAAAAAGTCATGATAAGAATTAACAACAGATAACGGGGCTGTTCTAATAGTGCTTCAGTAGTTTGAAAAATAGCACCTATTTCTTGATGAGCCCGAGTCGTCCAACGGTTATCTCCTAAGATCAAACGAGTTTCAAAAGATTGCATTCGATCTGCAATCCAAGAAAGAACATTTCCTCCTAGGCCATAGGCCCGAATGACTAAATCTTCTGTAGAATCAGATTCGGATGGCATGCCAATAATTTTTGACAACACTCGA